>Ga0326727_10001357_pt1 | contig 90991 bp, 68 predicted proteins | sample MB2enrmetagenome_FD_207643 | JGI IMG/M metagenome (GOLD analysis project Ga0326727, IMG submission 207643) | Lab enriched peat soil microbial communities from McLean, Ithaca, NY, United States - MB29MY | ecosystem: Environmental > Terrestrial > Soil > Wetlands > Peat | place: USA: New York...
CGAGTTCACCAGCGGCAACCAGTGCGACGAATGCTACGTGTCCATACGGAGCTATCTCGACAAAAGTTTTCCGCGGCTGCTGTGGGAAAATGTCAGCGGGTTCCTGGCGGTGAAGCAAACCAGGTAAAGGGAGGTTGGGCGTGGCGATGAAAGCTCTGGTATTGGGCGTAACGGCGGCGCTGGTGGCGGGACTGGCGGCGGACATGGTCCTGGTGCAGCCCAAGGACCTGGCGGCACAACTGGCTGGCAAGGGTCCGAAGCCGGCGATCGTACACGTGGGGCCGAACTTCCTGTACCGCGGCAAACATATTCCGGGGTCGATCTACGCCGGCCCGGGCTTCGACGCGCTCAAGCAGGCGGTGGACAAGCTGCCCCGCGACGGCGAGATCGTGGTGTATTGCGGCTGCTGTCCCTGGAGCCACTGCCCGAACGTGAAACCGGCGCTGGAGTATCTGCGGCAAATGGGCTTCACGCACGCCAAGGCGATGTACGTGGAGACGAGCTTCGCGACCGACTGGACCGACAAGGGATACCCGGTGGAAGCGGGAACGCCGAGGCGGTAGCTGGGCGAGGTGAGGCTGCATCCGGCGGCCGGCGGCCGGCATCCAACCAGGTGATGAACCTTTTCTCACCTATTACTCTGGGCGACTACACGCTACGCAACCGGGTTGTGATGGCGCCCATGACGCGCTCCCGCGCGGACGCGCAGGGAGTGCCGTCTCCGCTGGCCGCGGAATACTACGGCGCGCGCGCGGAGGCGGGACTGATCGTCACCGAAGGCACGGGCCCGAGCGCGGCGGGGATGGGCTACGCGCGGACCCCCGGGATTTACAGCGCGGCCCAGATAGCCGCGTGGCGCACGGTGACGGACGCGGTGCACGCGCGCGGCGGCAGGATTTTTCTGCAGCTCATGCACGTGGGACGGATCGCGCATTCGGCCAACCGGAGCATCCCGGACCCGCCGGTGGCGCCCTCGGCGATTCGCGCCGCCGGCGAAATGTGGACCGATTCCCTGGGCATGCAGCCCTACGACATGCCGCGGGCGCTGGAGCTGGACGAGATCCCCGCGGTGGAGGGTGAATTCGCCGGGGCCACGCGGAATGCCCTGGAAGCCGGCTTCGATGGCGTGGAACTGCACGCCGCGTCGGGCTATCTGCCCAACCAGTTCCTGAGTCCGGGCAGCAATACGCGGAACGACGCTTATGGCGGTTCCATAGAGAACCGCATTCGCTTCGTGGTGGAAACGCTGGAGCGGATGATCGCGGCGGCCGGCTCGCCGGGGAAGGTTGGAGTGAAGGTAAGTCCGGGCATGAACTTCAACGACATACAACACGACGACCCGATGCCGACTTATGTCGCGCTGGCTAAGGCCATCGCGCCGCTCGGGCTGGCTTACCTGCATGTTATGCGAGCGGGCATCGGGGCCGAAGGGGTACTCAGAGAAGTCTTCCCCGGAACGTTGCTGGTGGGCGGCGGTTTCCAGAAAGGCGAAGCCAGCCGGGCTTTGGCGGAAGGCCGCGCGGACGCGATTGTCTTCGGTTCGGCTTACCTTGCCAATCCCGACCTGGTGAAGCGGTTCGAGCGGGACGCTCCACTCAACGAGGTGGATAGGGCGACGTTATACACGCCGGGGGCTAAGGGTTACACGGACTATCCGGCGATGGAGTAAGTGGAAGGGTGGGGTTTTACGCCGGACGGGCGGGAGCCGGCGGACGGGGCGAGAACCCGGGGACTGACGGGACTGCCCACGCGGCGACGAGCACGGGCGCGCTCTCGCGGGAGATTGTGCGCGCCTTGGGACAGTCTCGTCAGTCCCCGGGTTCTCGCGGATTCGCTCTAGCCTGTCTGTGTAGCACTTACACCTTGTTTCTCGGGCGCTCCTTTCGCACGTAGTCTGTGTCCTGTTGTGGTTCGCCGTCGCACTCGATGGCGAGGGTGGTGACGGGATCGTCGGGAGCTTTCTCGGGCAGGCCGGTCATGCGCAGGCGGAAATCGTCCTGGTCGAACTTGACTTCCTGGCCGGAGACAAACAGGCGGACGGATTTGACTTTGTTGCGCAGGCCGCCTATGGACACGGTGTCGCCCGGCCAGTAATAGACATGCATATATAAGGTATTGCCCTTGCGGGTGAAGCCGGCGTAATTGGAATGGCTGGGCTGGCATTTCTCCGACTGGTAAATGGCCGCTCCGTTGCGCTCCATCCACTTACCGGTGGAGGTGAAGATGCGCACGGATTCCTCGGGGATGGAGCCATCGGCGCGGGGGCCGATGTTCAGCAGGTAGTTGCCGGTGTCGTGGGCGCAGGTAACCAGATTGCGGATCACGGTCTTGGGCGGCTTCCAGTTGTCGTCGCCGCGGTTGTAACCCCAACTGTCGTTGAGGGTCATGCAGGATTCCCAGGCGCGGTCGCCGGCCTGTATGCGCTGCTCAGGGGTGGCGAAGTCGCCGGGCAACTGGTTGCGGTTGTTGACGACGATCTCGGGCTGAAGCTGGAACACCATCTCGTTCATCTTGTCCGACTCCCAGCCTTTGGCGTCGAGCGGCCAGGCGACGTCGTACCACAGGACGTCTATCTTGCCGTAATTGGTGAGTAACTCGCGGATCTGGCCGTGGATGTAATCGACGAAGCGGCGGCGGGCGGGCTCGTCCGTGGCGCAGCGCGCGCCGTCGGGATGGTGCCAGTCCATGAGGGAATAGTAGAAGCCCACGCGCAGGCCTTCGGCGCGGACGGCGTCGACGAACTCGCGCACCAGGTCGCGGCCGGGGCCCTGTTTGGGGGCGCAGTAATCGGTAAGCTTGGTGTCGAAGTGGCAGAAGCCTTCGTGATGCTTGGTGGTCATCACCATGTACTTCTGTCCGGTCTGTTTGGCCAGGCGCGCCCAATCGCGGGCGGCGTTGGGCCGGGGCTTGAAGCGGAGCGCGATCCGCTCGTATTCGGCGACCGGGATGCCTTCGGTCTCCATGGCCCATTCGTGGCGTCCGAGGACGCTGTAAAGGCCCCAGTGGATGAACATTCCGAAGCGGGCTTCGTGCCACCACTTCATGCGCTGGGTGCGGTCGGCGTCGCCGCCGGCGGCGGATGCGGGCGTGGCCAGGGCTGAGGCGGCGGCCGCGGCGGCCATCAGTTCGAGATAATCGCGTCGAGTCATGCCGGAACTCCTTGGGTTTGGGATGCCAAGCCACAGTGTAACGCCAGATTCGGGGGTGGAGGCGGTGGGCGGGGCGCGGCAGGGGGTTGACAAGCTGGGGTCGGAAGGCTTGGTGAAAGCCAGTACGGGAACCGCGAGCGGGGTATCCTCTGGGTCCCGAGCGGCGCGAGCCCTGAACGGTGCCAGGAGAGCAGCGAGCCGGGACCGGATTGGGCGGGGTTACTCAAGCCACTGGGCGAGCTTCGCTCACCGGGCCGATTGCGGGTGCCCCCTGGGCGGGGCCGCAGGTTGACAACCCACAAAAACGGCGCTGAAGTGGCCGCTGGGTGCCGGGCACAGCGCTATGATTGGGTTGGTGCGGAATATCTGGCTGGCACTTCTCGCTGTAGGGGTGGCTTTCGGGCAGGCGGGCACTAAGCCGAAGGGCTCGCCGGAGGAATACCCGGTCCACGCCCAGGACGGCGGGACGGGGATCGGCGCGGAGTACATGGTCCACAGCTTCTCCGGCGGCGAGGAGATGTACCTGGCCAAGGACTACCTGGTGGTGGAGGTGGCCCTGTTTCCCGCCAAGGGGCAGACCGTCGAGGTGAATGCGGCGGCCTTCTGGCTGGTGGTCAACGGCAGGAAACCGGGGCTCGGGGCGCAGGCGCCGAGCGCGGTGGCGGCGTCGCTGACGCACCCGGAGTGGCACAATGGCTCGCACGTGGAGATGGTGGGAGGCTTGGGCAACGGGCAGGTGATCGTCGGCAGGCCGCCGCATTCGAGCATTCCGGGGAGCACCGACCCGAATGCTCCAGGGCCGAACGCTCCGCCGGCGCCCAGGGACGATCCCAACGGCGTGGAGGCGCGGCCGCGGCCGACGGCGGGCGCCCTGGTGGTGGAGACGGCGCTGCCGCTGGGGCCCCAGAAGTGGCCGGTCAGCGGGTTTCTGTACTTCGCGTTTACGGGCAAGACGTCCTCCATCAAGTCGCTGGAACTGATTTACAACTCGACGGTATTGCGGCTGCGGTAGGCCGGCGGTTGGTGCGGCTTCGTACCAAAGCGTTCCCCTCCGTTGCGCCGGAACGAGATCTGGCGTAGAGTAGAAAAACCCCAAGGAGGATTCATGGCATTTTGTTCAGCATGCGGCGCCCAGGTGACGGGCGCGTTTTGTGGACGATGTGGAGCGCCGGCGAGCGCGCCCAGTCAGGCGGCGGCACAGCAGCCTCCGCCACCCCAAGCACCGCCTCAACCACAGGCTGCCTATCAGGCTCCGCCTCAGGCCCCGCCGCAGGCTCCGCCGCCGCCTCCGCCGCAGGCGCAGGCCTATCAAGCGCAGCCCTATCAGGCGCAACCTTATCAGGCGCAGCCGTACCAAGGCCAGCCCGTGGGCATGGCTCCGGGGACGAAGAAGACCAGCCCGGTGGTGTGGATACTCGCCATTGTGGGCGGGGTGGTGCTGCTCATCATTTTGACCCTGGTGCTGGGCGTGTTCTTCGTGGTGCACAAGGCCAAGCAGGCGGGCTTCGATGCCGACCTGATGAAGAACAATCCGGGCCTGGCGATCTCGAAGATGGCCGCCATGTCCAATCCCGACATCCAGGTGCTGAGCACGGACGACCGCGCCGGCACCATCACGGTGCGGGACAAGAAGACCGGCAAAGTGGACACGCTTACCTTCGACGACGTCAAGAACGGCCACTTCAAGATGAGCGTTCAGGAGAACGGCAAGACCACCTCGCTCGATTTCAGCGGGAATGCCGCGGCCAAGCTGCCCTCCTGGGTGCCGGCCTACCCCGGGGCCACGACCAAGACCGGGGGGTTTGCGGTGACTTCTTCGGGCTCGGACGGGGACGCGGGCACCTTCGCCTTTACCACGCCGGATCCGGCCGAGAGGGTTCAAGCCTTTTACGAAGGCAAGGCCCACGAGATGAACATGCAGGTGGAAGCGACCGTGGCTTCGGGGTTCGGCACGGTGGTGAAGCTCAACGACCCGGGCACGCACCACACGATTGCGGTGACGATTGTGGGTGCCAGTCCGACCACGGTGAACGTGACGTATAGCTCGAAGTAGGCAGGGGCGGCGGAAACCGCCACGCGCGTGGCGGTCTCCCTTCTCGTAGGCAACTGATTCTATTTGACTTGTGTAGAACAAAACCGCCACGCGTGGCGGTTTTACCGGTGGCCGAGGTACATCAGCCAGCCCAGGCCGAAGAGCGCCACGGCGAAACACACGAAGGTATAGATGCCATAGTGCAGGCGGTCGCGATCGTTATTGCGGGTCACCACGCCCAGCACCACGGAGGTGAACAGGGCGAACAGAAAAGCGGCCTCGAAGTGGGAGAGATTCATCTTCAACATCAGTTCTTCCTCCCGGCGGCGATCTCGAAGGCGTCCACCATGGCCAGCAGGTTGAGCAGGCCGGCGGTCACCAGGAACTTGGTGCCGTAGTCGTGAACGTGTCCGGGCGTGTCCACCTGGCCGTAGCCGAAAGCGACGGTCATGAGGTAGAGGAGTCCGCCGCAGAGATCGCCAATGAACCCGCCGGTATTGATGAGGGTGGTCAGCAGATCGCCGGTTTGCGGCTGAAACATGTAGCCGCGCATCATCAGCCCGCACACGAACATGCCGGTGATGGCGAGCAGCAGCAGAACCCCGCGTCCCGGCCGCTTGAGCAGGAAGTGTCCGCCCCCGGGGATTAGCCAGCCCAGAGCGACGGCCGGGACCCATGTCCCGAGCGGGGGCACAGGCTTCTTCTGTTCCTTTTCCTTTGCGGTCATAATGGCTTTCCTCTGAGTGTAGCACCTGGGCGTTCAGGCGCTGGCTCCGGCCCGTGGCGCCAGGAGGTTTAGGGCTGATGGCTCACTTCCGTCAACCAGTCGGGCCGCTTGAGCACCTCCCGCGGCTTGCTGCCGTCGGGGGGGCCGATGATGCCGTCGCGCTGCATCATGTCGAGAATGCGGGCGGCGCGGCCGTAGCCCAGGCGAAGGTGGCGTTGCAGGGTGGACGTGGAGGCCTTGCCCATCTGCAGCACCACGCGGACGGCCTCCTCGTACAAGGGATCCTGATCCTCGGAGGCGGATTCTTCGACGTCGACCGAGTCTTCGGCGGGCGGAGCGATGAGGAACGACTGATCGTACTCGGGCTTCGCCTGGGCCTTCCAGAAACCGGTGACCCGGTTGATCTCGGTTTCGGTGACGAAGGCGCCGTGCAGGCGGGTGAGGCGCGACGACCCGGGGGGCAGGAACAGCATGTCGCCCTTGCCCAGCAGGTGCTCGGCGCCCATCACGTCGAGGATGGTGCGGGAGTCCACGCGGGTGGCCACGCGGAAGCTGATGCGCGCCGGGAAGTTGGCCTTGATGAGGCCGGTGATCACGTCGACGCTGGGACGCTGGGTGGCCAGCACCAGGTGCATGCCGACGGCGCGGGCCATCTGCGCCAGGCGCGTGACGCTCTCTTCCACGTTGCGGCCCTCGATCATCATGAGGTCGGCCAGCTCGTCGATGAGGATCAGGATGTAGGGCAGGAGCTTCCAATCCTCGCGGGTGGCTTCCTGTTCGGCGAAAAGGTCGCGCGGCTCGTCCATCGTCTTGCGGACCTTCCTGTTGTACTGGTCGATGTTGCGGACGCCCCACTCGGCCAACAGACGCAGGCGCCGCTCCATTTCGAGCACGGCGTTGCGCAGCGCGTTGGTGGCCTTCTTGGGGTCGATGATGACGGGCGTGAGAAGGTGGGGGATGTCCTCGTACATGCCCAGCTCCACGCGCTTGGGATCCACCATGATCAGGCGCACCTCGTCGGGCGTGGCCTTGTAGAGGATCGACATGATCATGGAATTGATCATGACGCTCTTGCCCGAACCGGTGGAACCGGCGATGAGCAGGTGGGGCATGGCTTCGAGCGAGGCCACGCGGATGCGGCCGTTGATGTCCTTGCCGAGCGGGATGGTGAGGTGCGAGCGGGACTGGGCGAACTCTTCGGACTCGAGCATCTGGCGCAGGCCGATGAGTTCGCGGCGCGTGTTGGGGACCTCGATGCCGACCGTCGGCTTGCCGGGGATGCGTTCGATGAGGATGGATTCGGCCTGCAGCCCGAGGCACAGGTCTTCGGTGAGGTTGGTGATGCGGCTGTACTTGATGCCGGCTTCGGGTTTGAACTCGAAGGTGGTCACCACCGGGCCGGGGTTGATCTGCACCACGTTGCCGAAGACATTGAACTCGTCGAACTTGGACTTGATGCGGGCGGCTGTGTCCTTGAGCTCCTGCTCGTCGTAGGCGGTGCGCCCGGGGACCTCGTTGAGCAGATCGGTGGGAGGCAGCCGGTAGAATGTGCGGGGGCGGCCGGCGGGGCGCGGTTCGGCCACGGCGGCCCAGGCGGAGGCAACCGGCATGGGCGGAGGCACGGGCGGGAGATCTTCCACGGGACAGATGGGGATGGTCTCCGGCGCGGGCGGTTCTTCGGCGGCGGGCTCGGCGGAGGCGGCGGGATTGGCTGGTTCGGGTTCGGGCTCGGGCTCGGACTGAGGCTCAGGCTCGGCGACTTCCCATGGGGGAGGGCCGGCGACGGGATCCGCGGGGCCTTCGGGAGCCGCCACTGGAGCGGGTTCGGGAGCCGGTTCCGCAGCGAACAAGGTAGCCGGCGCGGCGGCTGCGGCAGCGGCCTCGCGCTGGATCCTCTGGCGCTCCCGCCTGGCTTCAGCCTTTTCGCGGCGCACCCGGGCGCGCTCGCGGGAGCGATCCAAGGCTTTGGCGCGCCTCTTCTCGCGCCAGTCGCGCCACGCCTGGCGGCGCCTGGCCAGCCATGCCGCGGGAGTCGCAAGCCAGGCTCCAAGGCGATCCAGAGTGAACGACGACACCAGGTACACGGACAGCACCAGCGCGGTTACGGTGGCCACCAGGGCGCCGGCCACGTTGAGGGCGCCGACCAGGGAAGCCGCCATGGCATAGCCGGCCATGCCGCCGATGCGCACCGTCCCGCCCATGATCCGGATGGGCACGAAGGAGAGCGCGGTGCACAGGCTGGCGGTGAGGAGGATGGCGCCGACGATCTTCGCCAGCCCGGCCTGGAGCGGCTCCGAACGGATCCACTTCCAGGCCAGGACGAAGGTGAGCAGAGGAAGAACGAAGGCCGCCACGCCGAGGCCCTGGAGGAACAGATCGGCGAGATACGACCCAGGGTAGCCGATGAGATTGAGCGGGCGGGCTTCCGAGGCGGTATCCCACGAGGGATCCTGGGCGTGGTAGGTGACCAGGCTCAGGAGGGTTGCGACACCGAACGAGAGAAGCAGGAATCCCGTGACTTCGTTGAGCCTGCGGTGCTGCGTGGGCGATAGTAGCTTCATCACGCTGGCCGGCGGATGAAAGCCAGAGCAATTACCATTATGCCAAAAATTATGCGATAGTACACGAACGGCCGCAAACTACTGCGACGCAGATAACGCAGAAACCAGGCGATGACGGCGCAACCGGTCACGGCGCTGACGGAGACGCCCACCAGGACGTTGGTTCCGAGGAGGGCATGCATGCCGCCGTGCTTGTGCAGTTCGTACAGCGCCTTGGCGGCGGCGAGAGCGATGGCGGGCGTGGAGAGCAGGAACGAGAAGCGCGCGGCGGCTTCCCGGGTCAGGTTGCGGAACAGCCCGGCGCTGATGGTGATGCCGCTTCGCGAGGTGCCGGGGACCACCGCCAGAGCCTGCGCCGCGCCGATTCCCAGCGCGTCCGGCAGGTTCAAAGAGGAGAGATCGCGAACCCGCTGCCCGATTTTTTCGGCGTAGGCCATCAGGATGCCGACCGCGATCAGCATGACGCCGATGACATACGGGCTGCGCCACACGGTTTCCGCCTGTTTGCCGAATAGCAGGCCCGCGATGCCGACGGGGATGGTGCCGATGGCCAGCAGCCAGAGCAACATGTGGTTGTGCTTCAGCTCTTCGTCGCGGCCGTGGCGGATCCCGAAGCCCTGCGCCAGAATCTGCATCCAGTCGCGGAAGAAGTAGATCAGCACGGCCAGCAGGGTTCCGATGTGGAGGACGATGTCGAAAGTCAGACCACCGTCATCCCAGCCGAGAACCTTGGAAGTGAGGTAGAGATGCGCGGTGCTGCTGATGGGCAGGAACTCGGTCAGGCCTTGGACGATCGCCAGGACGATTACTTGCAGAATGGGCATAAACGTCCAGCATACCTTGGACGCGGCCCGAATGCGATGTCCGCCCCGCGGGGAGAGTGAGCGGCGGGAGCCTGACTAAACATACGGGTGTTATACTCGATATCCTGGAATTCAAACCGGGAAAGTAGGGCACGATCATGCCGCGTACGCTGGCCGCCGTTCTCTTCGCTTTCGCCGCGTCCTGGACTGGGTCCGGACAGACCTACACCATCTCCACATTCGCCGGCGGCGGGCTGCCGGTGAACATACCGGGGACGTCAGCCAGCCTGTATAACCCGCAAGCGGTTGCGCTCGATAAGGCCGGCAATGTCTATTTCACGAACGGCAACGACGTCCTGCGATTGGACGCGGTAACGGGAATCCTGACTCTGGTGGCGGGAAGCGGGACGCCAGGTTACAGCGGCGATAACGGCCCGGCTACCAGCGCCCGGTTGAACGGCCCCAGCGGGGTGGCCGTGGATTCCGCCGGCAACGTGTACATCGCGGACGAGGGCAACAACGTCATTCGCAAAGTCTCGGGTGGGGTGATCGCCACCGTGGCGGGGAACGGCACGCAAGGCCGCATTGGCGACAACGGCCCGGCCACTAGCGCCGAGTTGTACTCCCCTTACGGGGTCGCCGTGGACTCGGCCGGTAACCTTTACATCGCCGACACCGGCAACGGGATGGTCCGCAAGGTCGCAAACGGGGTGATCACTACCGTGGCGGGCGGCGGCCAGCTCTACCCGTGGGGTAACCCGGCCACTAGCTCCGGGTTGGGACAGCCGGTCGCCCTCGCCGTGGACTCCGCCGGCAACCTGTACATCGCGGATCAGGGCTACGCGGCCGTTCTCAGCGTCTCGAACGGGGTGATCAACTTTGCAGCGGGCGGCGGAGCGGGCGGTTCTTGCGAAACGGGCCCGGCCACTCACGGTCGATTGTGGAGTCCCTCCGGCGTGGCAGTGGACTCCGCCGGAAACATGTACGTCACCGACACGGGCGACAGCCGCGTCGTCGAGGTTTCAAACGGCCTGCTCACAACCGTGGCCGGAATCTGCGATACGCCAGGCTTCAGCGGAGACGGGGGCGCCGCAACCAGCGCCCAGATGAATCAGCCTTGGGGCGTTGCCGTGGACTCCGCCGGAAACCTGTATATCGCCGACCCCGACACCGTCCGCATCCGCAAAGTCTCGAATGGGGCGATCACGACCGTGGCCGGAAACGGAACGGACGCTCTCAGCGGAGACGGCGGCCCCGCAACCAGCGCCCAGTTGGGCCATCCGCTTGCCGTTGCCGTGGACTCCGCTGCCAACCTGTACATCGCCGACCAGGTCAGCGGCACCGTCCGCAAGGTCTCCAAAGGGGTGATCGCGACGGTGGCCGGAAACGGAACGTCCTCTTACAGCGGAGTGGTCTCACAGGCAGACGGATCGGGCTTCACCGGAGACGGTGGCCCGGCCACCAGCGCTCAGTTGTGGGTGCCCAATGGCATCGCAGTGGACTCCGTCGGCAATCTGTACATCGCCGACGGGGAGAGCCGCGTCCGCAAGGTTTCGAATGGCGTGATCACTACCGTGGCGGGGAACGGAACGGCCCCTGACAGCGGAGACGGCGGCCCGCCCACGAGCGCCAGAATACTAGATCCCAGTGGCATCGCGGTGGACTCCGCCGGCAATCTGTACATCTCGGAGTGGGACGGCAGCCGCATCCGAAAAGTCTCGGGCGGGGTGATCACCACGGTGGCCGGAACCGGAGTGCAAGGCTTCAACGGCGACAGCGGCCCGGCCACCAGCGCCCAGTTGAATCGTCCCTGGGGCGTTGCCGTGGACTCCGACGGAAACCTGTACATCGCCGACAGCTACAACTACCGCATCCGCAAGGTTTCGAACGGCGCGATCACCACGGTGGCCGGAAACGGAACGGCCGGTTTCAGCGGAGACAACGGCCCCGCTACCAGCGCCCAGTTGTCCGGTCCCTTCGGCGTTGCCGTGGACTCAGCCGGCGATCTGTACATTACCGACGGCAACCGCGTCCGCAAGGTTTCGAACGGGGTGATCGCCACCGTGGCCGGAAACGGAACGGCCGGCTTCAGCGGAGACGGTGGCCCGGCCGGCAGCGCGACGTTTAACGCGGCCCTTGACGGCGTCGCTGTGGACTCCGCCGGCAACGTATACATCGCCGATACCAACAACAGCCGCGTCCGTCTGCTGACGCCTGGGACGCTGCCCGCCATTTTTCCCGGCGGGGTCGTCCCCATCTATGGCAACGTCTCCGTGATTCAACCCGGTTCCTGGATCTCCATCTACGGAACCAACCTGGCGAACGGGACCTCCCTTTGGAACGGCGACTTCCCAACGTCTCTAGGCGGCACGTCCGTGGCCATCGACGGCAAACTGGGCTACCTCTGGTATGCCGGTCCGTCCCAGATCAACCTGCAAGCGCCCGATGACACGGCGACCGGCCCGGTGAGCGTAGTGGTCAACACGGATTGGGGAACGGCCTCGTCCACGGTAACGCTGGCGGCGTACGGCCCCTCGTTCTGCCTGCTCGGCGACGGGAAGCACGTGACCGGCGAAATCATGACGGCCAACGGCACGGGCGCTTACGGCGGAGGAACCTACGACCTGGCCGGCCCAACCGGCGCATTCTATTTCTATACGCGGCCGGTGCAGGCGGGCGAGACGCTGGTACTGTACGGGGTCGGGTTTGGCCCGACGAATCCGAACGCGTCGGCGGGAAGGCCGTTCAGCGGCGTAGCGCCCACAACCAACCCGGTGACGGTTACGATCGGCGGCGTTCCAGCGAATGTCGGGTTTTCGGGAATCGTCGAAGCCGGGCTGTACCAGATCAATCTGACGGTGCCGGCGGGCGCCGGCAGCGGCGACCAGGCGCTGGTGGCCACCGTCAACGGAGTGAAGACACCGGCCGGCCCGGTGGTCACCCTGCAGTGAGGGCTGGTTTCAAATAGCGGCTGGACGCCGGTGGGGAGGGCTAGAAACCACGGCTCGGCGAAGTTTGGCCGCGTCAGAGGCCCACAGCACGGTGCCCGGCCGCAGTCCCTAGAACGGTCAGGCGCCCCCGGCGAGTCGGCGCGGGCGATTCCGCGTGTCTGGTATCATACGACTTCGTTTTGGGATGGAGATTGACTTGCCGGCTGGGGATGGTGTAGAGCGGCACGGAGCTGCACGATGACGTGGCCGAATTTCGTGGATGTCCGGCCGGGAGCCAGTTCACGGGAGGCCAGACTGACGCGGGCGGCGGTATGGCTGACATACGGCGCGGCCGTCTCCATCGTTTTGAGCATCTGGGTTTCACAGACCTTGATGCTGTGGCCCGCGGTGGCGGCCCTGTTGTTGTCGGGCGCGCCGCTGCGCCTGCCGCGCATCAAGCTTCCGCTGGCTCTGTTCATGCTGGGGACGCTGATCTCGCTGGCCTTCTCGGGAGAGATCGTGCACGGGTTGCCCCAGATCAGGAAATTCCTGGTGTTCCTGGTGCTGCTGGCGGTTTACTCGTGCCTGCGCAATGGCGTGGTGGTGCGCTGGGTTTTCCTGACGTGGGCGGTGCTGGGCGCCGCGGCCGCGCTGCTGGGGGCCGCGCAGTTCGTCTACAAGTTCGAACAGGCGCGCCAGGCGGGCGTCAGCTTCCGGCCGTATTACACGACGGAACGGATCACCGGCTTCATGAGCCACTGGAACACTTACTCGGAAGAGGAGATGTTCATTCTGCTGATGCTGGGGGCGTTCCTGTTCTTCGGTCCGGCGGCGCGCAAACGCCTGTGGATCTGGGTGTTGTGCGCGGCGCTGCTGGGGATGGCGCTGGTTCTCGCCGAAACCCGCGGGGTCTGGTTCGCCACGCTTATCGGCGGGCTGTACCTGGTGTGGTTCTGGCGGCCGAAGCTGATTCTGCTGGCGCCGGTGGTTGTGGCGGCCCTGTTGCTTACGCCGGTGGTCGGGGATCGCGTCAGATCGATCGCGCGGCCGGAACGCGAGGACTCGAACACGTTTCGGGTTATCGTGTGGCGCACGGGGATCCAGATGATCGAACGCCACCCCCTTCTGGGACTCGGCCCGGACGGCCCGAAATTCCACTTTCAGGAGTACATTCCAGCCGACATTCCCAGGCCGCTTCCGGAAGGTTACTATCAGCACGTCCACAACGTCTACCTGCAGTACGGAGCCGATCGCGGCATTCCCACGGCGTTGATGATGATTTGGGTGCTGGTGCAGGCGGCGGTGGATTTCCGGCGCGGCCTCGGCCGGCTGCCTCCCGGACGAAGTACGCGCAGATTCCTTCTGCACGGAGGCATCGCCATCGTGCTGGCGACCATGGTGGATGGAATGGTTGAGTACAATCTGGGGGACAGCGAGTTCCTCACCATGTTCCTGGTGGTGGTGGGGTGCGGGTATCTCGCCTTGGAGGCGGGCTTGATAGAGGATCGGCCAGGCGCAGTTCAGGCGCCCTGAAACCGTGCGATCCGCGGCCCGGGATCGAGCGGCAGCCCATAGCCGATCAGGCAGAACTGGTCGAGAGCGAACAGCACCACCGATTCGACGCCGGCCGCGATCGCCAACCGCCGCTCCTTCGCCCACGGGGTGGTGTAGTCGCCGATTCCCGTCAGGTGGCTGGCCTGGGCCGGGGGGAATCCGAGTTGCATCGGCAGATCGATCGATTGGCGCGCCTGGTCCAGATTCCGGTCGCCGGTGTAAGTGAAGTTCTCGGTCTTCAAACACGCCAGATTCGCCGGAGTCCAGGCCGACCGCGGAAAATTCACCAGTTGATCCAATGCCGTGCCGTTCACGTCCGGCGGGTAGAGGACCTCGAACCGCGTAGCCGGCTGCGTTTGGCGCACGAAAGCCATGATGGTGGTTGTGAAGGCGCCGATAAGTTGCGACAGGAAGGCACACTCGTCCGCCAGGCTGCCGGGGTCGGCATTCTGACTCGCGATCACCGCCATTGGCCGCCCGTAGGCTTGCTGGAAGGAAGCGGTGGTGTAACTGTCGTAAAATGGCATCCCCGAGGCATCCGCGAAATACCACCACTGGACCTCGCCGAACTGCAGGTAGGGCGTCAGGCCGGCGCCGTTCATGATGGCGGCCATGTCCGCGTAAACCTGCTGCCAGAAGGCGGTGCTTTGCGGCGAGAAATTGGTCTGCAGCGCGGGCGTGCTCACCCACACGGGATCGGCGTCGGGATACCTCTGGGCGATGCCTGCGGCCGGGGTATCGTCGCCGTTGCCTAACTCCATGCTGAACGACGTCGTAACCTCGATGCCATAACCCTGCAGCGCGGCGAAGAAGCTCGAGCTCCAATCGCGGGCTGCGCGGTTCAACCTGGGTGCGGCGGTCGGATCGGTCACCCACTTTCCGTCGGCGCCACCGGTCAGCGTCGCGCCACTCGCCTGTCCGGTGAAGACCTGGCTGTTAGTCTGAACGGAGATGGTGAGGCTGTTTCCCTGGGAGCCAACGGAGCGCGAAGTTATGGTCAATGTCCCGCCATTGGCGGACGCCCATACACCCGTAGACCCGGCATTCACCAGCAGCGCCAGGCACACCGCGATGGACGCGGCGGTGTCCCCGAGCAGGTTGGTGTGCTGAATGACTGTCGGCCCGAGATACAACTCCGTGATCGCTCCCGGGGCGAATTGCGGCGTGCCCGTGAAGGTAATCGTCGCCGACGCGTATTGCTGGCCGCTCCCGCACAATTCGTAAAACCACAGCGCTCCCGCGTAGTGATTCACCCTGTCGCGAAAACCGAGAGTCTGAATCAACCAGGCTGTCCGTTCAGGCGCCAGCGCCAGCGAGTGATTTGTGTCCCAATCGGTGGCCAGGCTGGTCGACGGCACGGTCGCGAACACGGGCAGATCGGTTGCTGGGAATGCGATTTCGAGGAAGTCGAAATAGAAACTCGTACCCGTCCCGCCGGTGTGCGTCACGGTGACATTGTGGGCAACCCCGCCGGACTGCGTCCCTAAAGGAACCCTCGTCAACACGTCCTCGCCGGCCAGTTCCAGGCTGACGGAAACCGCCGCACTGCCATCCACCTGCACCGTAACCTGCGCGCCGCCGTCCAGGCACCTCGTGCCCAGATACAATGAGTGCTGCGCCTGCGCCGAATACGAGCAGGTGAGGGACGATCCCGGGTTCGTCGTCCAGTGGATCGATCCGCCGGAGTAATTCCCGATCCCGCTTGTCCAAGACCCTTGATACGAAACCGCGTACGAGCCGTCCTCGATCCTCCGGCTTCCCGGCCCCGCAACGCTGTACTGCAGATTTGTCCCGGTGACCACCCACTGGGTGATGGCCACCGAGAATTCACTTCTGACGAAACTCCCCGGTTGCAGGTCCGCCGAATACGTCCAGCGCAGCTTTCGTACGGCGCCGGTTGGAATCGTGACGCCGTTGATGTCTACCAGGCGGCTGAAATCCAGGTCGATCTGCCACGTTGCCGGCGAAACGCCACCGCTGAAAGTCGTCCATGCCGGTGTCCACGACTGCGTTCCGGCCCCGCTCACCGTCCCGTACACCCCGACGCGATTGCCATTGGAACCCGGCTGGCCCAGGTACGTCAGCGTGATCGCCGTGTCAGTGGCGGTTGCCGTAACTTGTCCGGCAAGTTGGTTTGCGGTAATGATGGCTGCCAGATTGGATGCGGCGGTGGCCAGCGTGTCGACGCTCGTGATCACGTAGTAGAAGTGCTGATCCAGCCAGGCAAGTTGAATGTAATCGCCGGCAGACGGCGCGCCCTGCAATTGCATCTGGGCGGTGGCGGGGGTGTAACTGCCGGACGGCGTGGCGTGGCTTGCCAGGTTCACCCGGTAAATTGTCTCCGTTCCCCCCGACTCGGCCCAAACTCTCAAGTAGGGCCAATCCACCGTGGGGTACAGAGTCGAATCCATCGGAATACAATTGGTTCGAGTTTCCTGGTAACTCAACTGTATTCCGCTGAGGTTGCCGTCCGGCAGGTTCCGCAAGGTGGGGTGCTCGAAGACGTTGTCGCGGTTCCATTCGATGACCGCCCAATCGAACTGCTCCCGCCAACAGCCCGACACTGTGAACCCGGTTGCGCTGGTCTGGCTGAGGGCTGCAATTGCGGAGGGCTCGAGAAAGTAGCATTGCAAGTCCCGGTGCGGACTCAACTTGGTAAGTGCTTCGCTCATTAGAGTCGAATCAGGAGGGTTAGATCGGCTCCGGGAAGCACCTGCCCCACCGTCAGCACCGAAAGGGTAAGTTGCGCGCCGGCCGCCAGTGGAGGAAGGGTACCGCCGTCCACCGTGCTCGACAGGGTCGCGCCGGTCGAAAACGTCACCTGGCAATACGTCGTCCCGTTGACGTTGAGTTGGAGTTGCACCGGAGCGTCGGCCGCCGTGCCCAAAACGGCGAACACGTCCCTCACCGAGCGCGCCGTATCCACAACCAGCGCCGGCGCCACCGATTGATCGACCGCCAGAAACCCATCCACTTGAATCGAGTACTGCCCGCCGGAAAGCGTCCTCAAACCGCTGTCCGTTGTACGGGTCAGAAGCGCGGTGGCCGTCGGGCTGTTTCCTCTTGAGTTAGTGACGAAGAGCTGACCGCTTGCCACACGCACGTCAGGCATTAGAATTGGGTAATTCCAGCTTCCGCAGTAGGGGCTGCCGAAGAAGCCGTCGGGAAATGGCGCGATCACGGTTCTGGCCGCCAGGTGGTAGACCGGTGTGCCGAGTCCGTGCGCAACCGCCTGGCTCCCCTGGACGCCCCGCTGGACAGTGTAGTGCATGCCTCCGCCGGCTGTCGCCGTGATCTGCATTAACTCGGTTTCAATTTGCAGAATCGTCCCCGCTACGCCCGTTCCGGGTGTGTTGAGGCTCAGCGAAGTGTCCGCGCTCCCCAGCGCACTGGCCAGCGCCGTGGTTGGCGCCCCCTGAAGCTCGTCCCAGTAGTACACCGTAAGCGTGGCCGAGGACACCGTCAGCGTGTTCGTGAGATCCGCGAACGACACGCCGCTCAGCAGCACCGTCCCCTCGCTCGGGCCAGGGCTCAATCCGAAGAATGGAACCCCCGGGACATCGGCATCCGAGGTCCCCGACCCGCCGATCTGCCACCGCGTCACCAGCGAAAGCGCCGCTGCGCATTCCACGTCGTTGACGTTCGCCGCAAGGCCGGTGATCTGTACCACCTCGCCCGCCAGGTTCGGAACCACGAACTGCACCGGGCTGCTCTTCGTCAAGGCCGCGAAGTGCCAGCCCGCTTCGGCCACCGCGAAGAAGCTGGTCGCGTCCGGCTCCACGGTCCACGCCGGCGACACCGTCACGCTGGTCGCATCGTTGGCCGCGATGGTTCGTTCCTGTCCGGCGCCCAATCCCCTCGTGATCCGTGCCGTCATCCCGCGATAGGCGTTCACGGTCATCTGCAGGGTTCCGTTGCCGGCTGTGGTGGGCGAGTGGATCGTCACGCCGCTCTCCGGCACCTGTTCCATGCGCCAGTAAAAATTGGCATGGTCGAAGTTGACGTCGGGCGGCGAGATCAGTTGGTCGCTCAGGCCGCCGTCGGTGAACGTGCCGGCAACCGCCTGGTTCGATGCGATTCGCAGCAGGTTCGCCGGAGTCGTTCCGCGGTATACCTGAAATGCGTTGGTACCGGCGGCAAAGCTCAGTCCCGTCAGTGTTACGCAGTTATCGTCCTGGGGAATCACCACCTGAACCACGAAGGAGAGCGCGCTCTCATCCCCCGCGCTGTCCACCGCCGAAATCGCATAGTACAGCGTCTGGCCGCCCGCCAGCGTCCCGCCCGTGCCGACCGTCGGAACCAGGCCGATCAGCGGCACGCCGGGCGGCGCGGTTCCCGATCCTGCGCTCTGGTTGCCCGGCGCGACGAAGCTGACCGAAAGAGTGGTCTCTATCGCGCCGTCGCTGTCGCTGGAGTCGGTTTCGGTGACCCCGAACTGCATGTTGCCGTTCGCATCGACCACGCTGCCGATGAGCGGCCGCGGCACTCCCACCCCGGCGTTCCCCGGTTGCGCCGCGCCCGGCGCCGACGTGGGCTGGCCGTTGGAATCCGCGTACCACGCGTCGTCGTGGATCTGTGCCGTTATCGTGCAGGTGCGGTAGTTCGTTGCCGGCGAAAGCTTCAGAACCCGGAAAGGCTGGCGATTGAACCCGAGATTCAAATACGTAACTGTAATTATGTCGCCGGGCTTGATCCCGAACGCTTTGATGCTGGTGTCGAACTGGATGTAGGTGTTTCCGCTAACCGACTTGTCCAGCGTGAACTGCAGAATCCGGGCCGCCTGGTCGTAGTTCGCAAGCCCGATCGCCATGAGAGTTGCCGTGACCTGTTGTCCGGCCAGCGCGATATCGTCCGGGTCTACCACCGTGTAGCTGTCCTGCTGGTAGCTGTTTAGCGCGTCCTGGAAATCGATCGTGAGGCAGTTCGGCGTGTCGGCGATGCTGCGCGACGAAATCGTGACGCTGGGTGCTCCGTTCTGTTGGCGAAGGATCCCGGAAACTCCGCTGCTGCCGTCCCCAAACTCGTAAGCCGGCCATCCCCCGCCGAGCGACGAGGTGCTGTTGGTGTACGCGCTCAGTGTGGGCTGCTGCAGCGGCAGCGAGTTTTCCACCTGAAGCTGCAGCACGCCGCCCGGTCCGTAAGTGAGGTACAGGCGCGCCGCATTGCGCACACCGCGGACCACATCGCCCGCGCTCTTCCGCTTCTGGATCGCGACGTTGCACTGAAACCGCGAAATCGTAATCGCGTTGCCGTTCAAGTCCGTCGATTGAATCTGTTCGTCGCAATAGCTTGCCGCCGCGGCGAAGCTCGTCAGGTCGATCTCGGCCGCCGTCCAGCCGCTCCTCCGCAGCACGTCCAGCAGGATCCACGCCGGATTGCTCGAGAACTGGTCGCAGAGATACGTCCCGTCCGCTGCGTAAGTGGGAACGATCAGCCCCTGCATCAGGACTTGCACGCTGGGCAGTGAGTTGCCGTCGTTCAACTGGTTGGGCACCACCACCGCCAGGTACGCCATGCTTCCGTACGGGTCCCCGGCCGGACTCCCGTCCGAGTTTGTGAAATTCGGGTCGTATGCCCCATCGCGCGTGCCCGGTGTGATCAGGTTGTACCAGCCCGTGCCCGTCATGTTCTGGCCGGAAACCCCCATCGGGATTTGCACGTCGTCCACCAGCACCGTCAGCACGCCCTGAATCTGCCCGATACTCAGCAGGGCTTCCATCCGCGTCAGATTGCCGTCGTTCCGCGCGAATACCACCAGCGGTTCGATCCACGCCGTGCCGTAAATCATCGGCACGTAGTCGTTGTACCTGGCCTGGTTCACCGATAGCGCCGACGTGGACCAGTCTTTCCCGTACCCGCGAACCGCGATTACCGGCGGCACATATTCCAGCCCGCCGAACCGCTGCGGAATGCCCCTGGCCTGGCAATCCGTCCGCACGTAGCCGCACGTCGTGAAAGGCGTTGTGCCGTTCAGACTGCCCGCGCCTCCCGAGATGTCGGGCGAGTAGCCGCAGCGATAGTAGAGCGAATACTTGCCGTCCGCCCCGCCATCCATGCCCTCCGCCCGCTGATCCGCCGTCGCCGGGAATGTCCAGGGACACCGCCGCTGAATCCGCACTTCCGGCAGGATCAGCCGCTGCAGATTCATGCGGTTGACGGCCGTCAGGCGGAACGTCGCCTCCTTGATCTGGTCCGGCGGATTGCAGATCCCCTGGAAGACCACGCTCGTGTCCGTCAGCGGTACGTTGTTCCGCAGATCGTAGAACAGAAACCCAACCGTGAGACTGGCGCCCTTCCACCCCGTGGCGCGCTCGACTTCCGAGAAATGGGAGTCGGCATTCGCCAGCACCAGCGAGATCTTCGGACTCCCGTCGACTCCCTGGTCGGAAGCCGTCTGGATGTCGAATGCGCTGTGCTCCAGCACCCGCGCGGCATAGCTGGTTGTGCCGACCGTCACCGCGTGCGTGCTCCAGTGCTCCGTCACGCCGCTCGACAGCGCGCAGTCGAACACCATGATCGGCGTATCGGTGACCGCCAGTTCCTTGAGCTCAGAGATGGTTTGCATACACAATGTTCACGGTGGTGGAATTCCGGTTCACGCCGGTCGAAGTGTAGGTGAAGACGTCGTCTCGGAAGTGGGCGTTTTCGTAAACCCCGCCCGTCGTGCTGCTCTTGTACGCCGATGCCGATTCCTGGGGTTCCACCTGCGGCCCGTACATGTCGATCGCGGCTTCCGCCGGCAGTTCGATTCCGAAGCTGACCGAGGTCGCTTCCGCGTCTCCAGTGCCTGTAAGCGTGAAGCGGTTCCAACCCGTTCCCAACACGCACGCCGCTTGCAGGCTCCCCAGTAGTAGCGTGATCGCCGCCGGTTGTGCCGCTCGCGCGTACACGCTCAGGCAGTAGACATACACGGCCGGGACATTGAGGGTTTGCGAAAGACTCTGCGCGCCCGCACCCGAATTCGCCACGTGCCACGCGCTCGTTCCCCCGGCCGGGTCGGCAATCCCGCCGGTCAGCGTCAGAAAGGACGCCTTCTGCCATTCCACCTGGCTAGGATCGTCGCTCCACGCCAGCAGGTTCCCGTTCGGATCGAGAAACGTGAACCCGTTCAACGAGCCTTCCATCGAGGCGAAGAACTGCTCGAGCGTCGCCAGTTCCGCCTCGCTCAGTCCGGTATACTGCAGTTGCCATTCCGTGGTCTGCGCCGCCACGTCCGGCAGTTTGATCGTCCGCCCGTCGGCCATTGTGTTGACCACCGTTCGCGCCAGGCGCCGCTTGCGCAGAGGAAACTGGCTCAGCGCTCCCGTCGGCAGTTGTGGAAACATATCTATGTCCGGTTCTCGACCACCGTCAAACTCGTTTGCCCCTGCATCTCGGCCACGGCCGTCAGATCCAGTTCATCGCTCGCCAGGCTGCAACTCGGGTACGACGCGCCATCCCACGGGTCCACGAAAACGAAGCTTCCGAATTGTCCTTCGTTGCTCAGGAAGAATCCCTCCATGGCCGCCAGTTCCCCCTCGTCCAGTTCGCTCAGCCGGATGATCCAGCGATGCAGCGGCCCGCTCGCGTCCCGATACCGCTGGTCGGTCCCATCCACGAACCGCACCGTCTGGTTCTGATATCGCAAGGCCCGCGTCGCCGGATACTGCGCCACGGCATTGGTTTTCAATTTGGGAAAGGTGGCCATTTTCAGAGTTCGTTGACTACGTCGTTAATCGAGCTCAGATTCAACATCGCTCCCCGGACCGCCTGCGCGATCTGGTCGCTGTTGTCCAGAAAGGACCGCGCATCCATGGTCTGCACCGTTACCGAGATCTGCGGCGACGCCGCTGCGCCTCCGCTGCCGGAAGTTCCGCCGCCTTGTCCCGCCACGCTCGAACTCGCCGCCGTCCCGCCGCTGGTCGCGTCCGGCGAATCCGCGGCGCCCGCGTACAGCCTCGGCGTGCCCATCTGATCGAAATCCGACGCGCTCAGGCCGTTCCCCGTGTCGGCGCTCTCAAATGAGATCGACGATGGCATGGTGTACTTCTCCAGCACTGGCGGCGCCGACGATCCCCCGCCAAACAGCCCGAGCAGTCCGGTGACCAGCGGAACAATCCCCATGCCGCTCTCCAGAAACGTGGTGGCGATCGATCCGAACGAAGCCCCGCTGCTTCCCGTTTCCGATGGGCTGGTGCTGTGCACGCTCGACCCCACCGAAGTCCCCGATTCTCCGTACAGGTCGCCGTCCCCCTGCCCCTGGGCCGCCGTCGAACTCCCGCCCGCGGCCTCCGGCGTCATCTCCGCCGCTGTCGATTCCCCTACCGCACTGGTGAGTTCGTCCGCGACACTCCGGAGATCGTCCTGGCTGCCCGCCTGCCTCCCCGACGCCTCCAGGAAGCTATCGAGCAGCCGCTCGTCTGTCTTGTTGGCCATGTTTCATCTCCGTCAGTAATGCCTTTTCAAGAATCAGGAAGGCTTCGGCCTGGCGCGCCGTCAGCTCCGAAAACTGCAAGCCCCCCAGCCGCCGCCGCACCAGGTAATCCTCCACCAGGCACTCGCTCTCCGCCGTGATGTGCGATCTCGGGCACTCGTGCAGCACCACGTCGTTCCTCGCCCACACCGGCGCTCCGCCGGCCTCCTGCCCGCCGCCCAGCCAGCCGCACCGGCGTCTCTTCTCCAGGCCGGATTTCCTGCATGTGTCGCACTTCCAACCGGCCTGGTTTGAAAATTGAAAGTGGAAGGCGACCATCAGTTTTTTCGTTCCGCCGCGCTCAGCCCGGTTTCCGCCCGCACCGCCGCCAGAGCCTCCCGGAACAGGTTCTCCGGTCCCGCCTCCGCCAGCCGCTCCGGAGTCGCCGCCGCGCCGTCCACCGTCAGCCCTCGAACTTCCCGCAAGCCCCAGACGACGTACAGCCGCTCGATTTCCGCCTGCAAAAGCGCTCCGTCCATTTTTCCGTCGGCGTCTTCTCCAGCGTCCAGGAATTCCTTCTTCCCCGCCATCTCCCGAACCCGCCGCATCAGTTCCAGACGCCGCCCGAAGGACATTCGCGCCACCACGTAGGTCACTCCCGGCGCGAGTCCCGACTCTACTTCGCGAACGCTTTCGTAAGTCATGGCTATCCGAATGCCACTGCCAGTTCGTTGTTCACCGTGCCCTGCGCCCGCGACGGCCGGAACTGCCATTGCAGCCGGTTCTTGCCGTCGTTGAACTCCGGCACCTGCGGGATGACGCTGTTCATGTACACTGCCATCACCTGCCCCTCCAACTCGCCCAGTTGGAACATCACGCTCACCGGCGACTGCTGCCTGGCGGCCTGATACAGGCTGGCCGTCGCCGTGTCGTCCTGACTGTACAGATCGATTGCCGCCGTGACCGTGCGCTGTCCCGGCGAAATGCACTGCGGCAGGCTCGATCCAAATTCGTTGATCCGCAGGTCCAGGTTGTTCTTCAGCACCAGCGAGGCATTCGTGATCGTGAAGAACTGCCTGGGCGTGCTGCCCAGCCATGCTTCTCCCAGGTTGCCGGGAACGATGGAATAGTCGAATGCCTGCAACGCCGGCTCCGTCGGAAAACCAGGCGCGTCCGCCACTGTGCTGGTGTAGCTGCTGCTGTCCGCCAGGTCCTGCGCCATCCCGCTGAAGCGGAATTCGTGGAAATCGCCGTTCACCTGGATTTCCAACTGGTCCACCGCCACCCCGCACAGGAACCGCTGCACTGCCGTCGACGGGTCCCAATAGTCGTAGATGCTCGCGCTCGGCAGCTCCGTCGAAGGTGTGTAGGTGACCGCCGCTCCCAGCGCCGCGCCAATCGCCGGCGGCGCAGTGAAGGGCGCGTTCAATTGCACCGTGACCGTGTCTATGATCGCCGCCACAAACCGCAGCTCTCCGCCCGCCGACACTCCCTGGCCCACGCTCAGTCCGTGCGCTGCCGCGAACGCCAGTTGCCCCGCGCTGGTCGCCGAAGCCACCGTCCCTCCGGCGAACGATTGCGGCGCCGCGCCCAATGCCGCCTGAAACAACGGGCCGTACGCCGGGGCCGCGGCGCTCGATTTCTGCCAGCTTGTCATGTACGTCTGCAACTCGAAAGCCGTCCGCCGCCGCCCTCCGGCCGGTAAGCCCGGGAAAGTCCGGCTGCCCGTCTTGTCTTTCCGGTTGGTCGCCTCGGCCTGGTTCCGCACCGTCAGTTTCACCGCCGGGATCCGGCTGCTCGCCGTGATTGTCGCTACGCTTCCGTACGCGCTCTCCAGCGCCGTGTAGAAGCGGTTCGCGTTTGAAGATATGTAGGCCATACTAGCTGATGCTCACTCCAATCTCGAATGTGACCTTCGCCACTTGAATGTAGTTCTTTCCGCCGTGCTTCACGGCTCCGTACGCCACTTGATAACCCCCGGCGTAGAACATGCCGGAACCCCAGTCCCCGCGGTTCCCATCCAGAACCTGCGTCAATGCGTCCGCGTACTGCTCCAGACCTTCCTGGAGGCCTTGCAGCCGGTCCTGCGAGTGCCGGACCTCCGCCGCCATCTGGGCCGTTCCCGAAAACGTCCGGAACTTCTCCGTCAGGCTGTTCACCACCTTCTCGCAGTACACCTGAATCGCCGGATACCGCACGATCTCACCCAGTTCCGCCAGGTCCGCCGCCACGTTCTGCGCCCGGATGGATATTCGCCCCGGCGCCGTCTCGCTCCCCGGTCCGCCGTCTTGCTGACCTCCCACTTGGGCGCTCAGTCCGCTGGACGCCGACAGGAGTTGAACCACCATTGCCGCCGCTTGGCTTCCGATTCCCGCCATCTCAACCTCTCTGAATTACGCGCGGTATCGGCCGCAGGTAATTCCATGCCTGGCCGGTTCCCGGCTGCCGTCCCGTCGTATTGAGCACGCCTGGCTGAACCCACGACACCCCCGTCTCCACCGGCGTGGCGTCTTGCAGGGTCAGGTTGTTCGGATCGGTTCCCGCGTACACGTTCCACCCCGTCGCCGCGCCAGGCGGGTTGCCCGCCTGCACCAGGAAAGTGCTGCTGGCGGTCGTCACCGCCGCCGGTTCCGACGCCGCGCCTTCTTCTCCCGCCGCATTCACCCACGCTATGACCGCGAAGTACGTCCCGTCCGGCAGGTTGCCGCCGCCGGCCGCCTGCGCCGCCACCACTTCCGGAGCCGGCGGCACCGGAACCGGCGCCGTCACGATCCCCAGTCCCGTCTCCCTCAGCTTCTCGTACGCCTGCTTGGCCATCCCGTGAAACTGGTCCCGTTTTCCCCCGTAGCGGTCGTTGAGCTGGCTGTTGTACGCATCGCTGTAAACCATTTCCAGCGTGCGGTAGCTGTGCCACAGCTTCAGCGGAGGTGTCACGACCACCGAGTCCAGGTTCGGTCTCGGCGTCACCCAGAACCACTGGCCGTAGTAGGTGTTCGCTGTAAGCAGCGTGGTGAGTTCCAGGCCCAGGTCGATCTGTGCCAGAGTCAGCTTCTGCGCCACATCGATCCCCTCGGCGTGCGCCACGTTGAAGAGCTGCGAGTCCAGCGCCGCCAGGTCGTCGACCGTCGAAGGAACGCCGTCCGTGAACAGAGCCATGTTCTTACTCCTGCTTCTGCGGTTTGATCAGCCGGTTCAAGTCCGCCGTCGTGATCACCGACATCGGCACCCTCATGGCTTCCCGTTCCCGCTCCAGGCGCTGCTTCTCGTTTGCATGCGCCAGCCGGAATGCCGCCGCATCTTCCGCCGATACCACCTGCGCGATCCCTTCGACCACCATCGTCGCGGCCACGTCCCTCGGCACTTCCGTGTATACGCCCGCTTTTCCGCCGTCCCCGGTCGCGAGGCTGACGATCACCACGTCCTTGTCCGTATAGGTCGCCGCCGTCAGCCGGACCTTCGTGTAATACGCCTTCAAATCCATTCCATCCTCCCGTTTCGTTCCCCTGGCCTTATCTGCTGCCGCTTACCCAGTCCTTCGCGCACCTTGACGGTTTTTGTGGGGCAGGTTGTCAACCTGCGGCGGATTGTCAATCCGCCCGGCGAGCGAAACTCGCCCACTGGCTTTGCAAACCCCGCTGACCCCGGTTGCCCATCGCCGCCATGTTGGGCAGGTTGCAACCCGCTCCTTCAGCCCTTGGCGGCTCCGTCCCATGCCTGAACGGAGCCGCCTTCCCGGTTGCTCGACTTCAACCTAGGTGTTGACCTGCACGCCCGCCGCGTTCCGCAGAATGCCGCAGCCATACAGAACGTCTACCGTGAACTGCTGCGCCAGCGTGTTCGGCTGGTAGCTCATCACCACCCGCATGCCGAAGTTGCCCATCTCGGCATACTCCGCGATCGCGCCCGTCCCCGGCAGCGGTTGCGGCAGACGCCGCACCACCAGGCCGATGGCGTCCTTGGTGAACGCCAGGTTGTGCGTATTCACCGTCGTAGTTCCCGTCTTCGGCACGAACTGCGACCGGAACACGTAGAAGTCCTTGATTTTTCCGATCGAGCCGTCGACCAGCGCCTGCAGTCCGGCGTCGCCCGCCGTCTGGTACTCGCTGAACCGCGGGATCTGCCGCCAGGCCGAGTAGGCCGCCGCGTCCACCACGATGTACTTCGGCTCCGCTGGCGGGATCTTCGCCAGGAACAGGGCCGTTTCCGCCGCGTCCACCGTGGCTTCCGTGATCGTTGCGCCCGCCGTGCCTACCGGCGCGTTCAGCGTGAATCCCGCGTACAGATTCAACAGGTCGCTTTCGATCTTCTGCGCGATCGCCGCCACCGCCGGCTGCAGGTAGATCTTCAGCAGGTCCGGCACCGCCAGAGCCTTGGTGACGTCGGGAAGCTGGAAGGTCGCTTCCGCGTGCGTGTTCAATACGATCTGCGCGTTGCCCAGCGTCGGGTTCTGCAGCGTGACCGTGCCGTTGCCGGTCGTCCCGACGTCGTTCAGGTTGTTCGCCGTCATCTGCGGCGGAATCGGCACGTTGATCGTGTCTCCGGACTGCGCCAGCGCCGGCTCGTAATCCCGGTTCACCAGGTTCCCCATCACCAGGTTCCCCACCAGCACCGGCAAAGCCTCCGCCGCCACCAGCTTGACGATCGCAGTCGCGACGTTAGTTGTTGTAATTGCTCCCATTCTTTCTCCTTCTCCTTGTCCTTGTTACGGCCTTCCGGCCGGCTCTTCTCTACAGCCCCCGCAGGGTCTGCGACGCCACGCGCACGATTTCCTCTCGCACCCGCTGCATCTCTTCCGCACTCATGCCCGGACGGATCCGATCGATACTTACCGACTCGTTTCCGGCCTGCGGCGCCTTGAGATTCCCCGTCATCCCGGTTCCTCCCGCAATCCGGGCTGGCAGAAACTCCGGATTCTCTTTCACGAACGCCGAGAGATACTCCCGTACCGGCACCTCTCCCGCTTCGCCTCGTGCCACCAGTCGCCCGTCTTCGTTACGGACGATGCCGTCCTGAACCGCCTTGAACGCCAGGTCGATCTTCGCCACCCCCAGCCGCTGCAGCTCCGCCCGGACCGCCGAACTCCGCTCTGCTTCTTCCGCTTTGATCCGGCTCCGCTTGTTCTCTTCCGCCATCTCGTTGAGCCGCCGCTCCATTTGCTCCCGCCGCTTGCGCTCTTCCAGTAGCTCGGCCTTGTACGCCGGCTCGCTCTTGGCCTGTTCGTTGCTGGCGTATTCCTGGATCGCCTGCCGCACAATCGCTTGAACGTCGATGCCTTCCATAAACCTCCCCAAAATGCGCGGGGCGGGCCTCTTGCCGGCCCGCCCCGTGCTGCCTCCCCGTCTGTCTGCCCCCTGCCGCCTACCGCAATACCGGGTCTGTAATGCCGCCCGGTTTCCCGTAGTCCGTCCGTTCGATCTCCTCCACCACCTGGTTCTTCACCTCCGGCCGCGCATCGCTCAGGTACTTCAGCGCCAGCCGCTTGAATACCTGTTTCGTCAGCGTCGCGCTTCCGATGCCCAACCCCAGAAGATTTTTCGCGTCTTCCAGTTCCGTCCCGAATTCGTCGATGTCGAAATCGTCCAGCCCCGTGACTTCAATCGATACCTCGTCCTGCCGCGCCGCCGCTACCGCGCCCAGAACCTGCGTCATGCATTCCTTCACCACCCCGCCGTACGCCCGCAGCACCTCTTCCGTCGCCACGAAATCCAGTTGCTTGCTCAGTCCCGATTGCCGCGCCCCCGCTCCGGTCGTGTTTCCCGCCTGCGTCATCAGGTAGCACACCCGGTAGATCTCGTCCTTCAGTTGATCCAGGTTGTCCGCCGCGATCTGGTAGACCTTGCCGTCCGGCTCCGCCCAGCCGAACCGGTCGTTCTGGCCAAGCTGCAGGTAGTACGTTTCCCCCACCACCTGTTTGAATTCGTTGTCCGAGTACACCACCGGCATCGCGAACAGCCCCATCGTCAGGGCCCACGACAGCGCGTTCGACTTGTTGAAGTGTTCCAGTTGCAGCAGGGCCGCCTTGTTCATCAGCCACAGCCCTTCGGTCACCTTCATCTCGAATACGGGAACCCGCCCCAGCCGCGCCAGGCAGTGCCGCCCTTCGTCCACCAGCTCCACCGGCTTCGACTCGCCCGCCTTGCGGTAGATTTGAAAGTTCTCGCGGTCGTAATATACCCACCGCGTTTCTTTCTCCCACTTCGCGTCCGTCACCTTGGATTGCTGCAGGCAGGAACTCCGCAGCACCACCCATTCCAGCCCGCCCCGCTCATCCCGGTTCCAGTTGATCACTTCCTCCGTGCCGTAGTCCACCAGGAAGCCCCGCGATTGCCCCAGAGCGTCTTCTTCCGCCCGCGTCGATGCCCGCCCAGCCGTCCGCGGGAAGTCCACCACGATGTAGCTGGCGCCGCAAACCAGCATCTGCGTGAACCGCTCCCTGAAAAACTGGCTTAGCCGCGTCCCCTTCATATCGCAGTCCGCGAAAAAGACGTTGTAGAACCCGCCCGCCGCGCTGCCCCCCTGCGCCATCTGCACCACCGGCTCGCGATGCATCAGCGTCGCCGCGTACCAGTCGATGACCGATCCGATGTAGTTCTCGTAGAACAGCCGGATCAGGCGCTCCTGGTATACCTCGCCCGGTTCCTTCTGCCGCCGCACCAGGTACTCCGACCCGCGTTCCCGCAGTTGGTCTCCCCCAACGTATAGGTCCCGGTACTTTCTCCACGTCGCCTTCCGCGCCATGTATTCCGGATGTTCCCGGTTTATCGTCTGTATCATCAGAACAATCGCCCCCGTCGCTCCCCCACCGCGGGAAGCGGTCTGCACTCCTGCCAGATCAGGTAGCCCAGCGCATCCGACAAATGCGTCCGCTGCCGGTCCCGATCCTTGTCGATCTGGTACGTGTCCGCCTTGAAGGCCACCTGCTCGAAGTCCTTGATCAACTCCCTGCACTTCCTGTCCACAATCACCGAGATCTCCCCCGACGCCGACCGCAGCTTCGCGTTCATCAGGTTGATCCGCTCCTTCACGCTCGGATTCGCCTTCGGAACCCGGTAGTGCGCCTTCATCGCCGAGTTTGCTTGAAGGTAGTCCCGCACCATCTGGTAGTCCGAGAACCCCGTCGTCTGCTGCTGGTACCCCGAGGCGTCCCCGTATATCAACACTCCCGCGTCGTGCCTCGGGTGCCGCTTCAGAAACTCCGCGCACGCCTCCTGCGTCGTCCCGTTCCGGATCACAATCTCGTCCAGCACCCTCACCTTGTCCTCGTCCGTCTGCACAATCAACGAACTCATCGGGTCCACGTTGAAGTCCAGGGTCCACCGCAGCGGCAGATTCGGGTCCGGCGTTAGGTCCGTCACGTGCACAGTCCCGTCGAACGCCGTGTATACCGTCCCGCCCGAGAGGTGCAGGTACTCTCCCAGCACTTCCTGTGCGTAGAACTTCTGGTCGTAACTCTCCTTCAGCCGCAGGTAAAAATCCGGGATCTTCTCCAGAAGAAACCGGTTCTCCGCCGGCGCCGCTTGGATCGTCTTGTAATTCGTGTTCGGATTGCTCACGAACTTCCGGTATACCCAGTCGAACCCCTTGGGGGTCCACACCGCGAATCCGCACAACCGGGTCGCCTTCGGATCCCTCAACCGCCCTTCCAGCCGCAGCCACGCCTGTTCCTGCGTATAGGTCAGCTCGTCCAGCCCGAACCACGCCAGGTTCGTACCCCGCAGCCGCTCGAAATCGTCCACCGGCCGGAAAATTATCCGCGACCACGTGTCCTTCAGCGTCAGCGTGTTCTCCGCTCTGTTCTGCTCGTGCGGTATTCGGTTGCTCTCCAGGATCTCCAGCAGCGTAGCCTGCGTCGCATCCCGTAACATCGGATACGTCGGCGCCCCCAGCAACCCCATCCTTCCCGGATTGAGGTAACACAGCCGGATCGCTTCCTGGCACAGGGCCTGGCTTTTGCCGCTTCCAATAGGCCCGGAGAATCCTTTGAATCGCGCGCCAGATTCGTGAAATCGCTTCTGCGATGGCAGAGGCTCGTAGGCTATTTCTCGGAGTTCGACAGTGCAACCGGTCCGACCCATGTGACCTTGATCTCCTTAGGCCCATCTGTTATCGACTCCTGCTGCTCCCATTCCTGCTCCAACTGGAGCAGTTTCAGATACTCCGCCACCGTCGGGCTGATTTCCCCCTTCTCGATCTTGCTTTCCACCTTCTCTACGGTCTTCTCGATGAACCTTGCCACCCGCATCCGTTGCTTGATTTCCCGCCATCGCTTGCACGTCCTGCACGCTTGGATAGGGTCCGAGTTCCCCGTGGCCGATCTATTGCTGCCGCCGGCCTTAGTCGTTGTGGTTCTGCCCATGAATTCACCCCAAAACAAAAACGGCTTCGCCACCCCAGCGAAGCCGTACAACCTTCTTCCCGATTTGAGAGTACCACCCGGCCCGTTCCACCCGGCCCGAGCCGCTTGTCTATCTCGCTGATAACAAGCGAAATATAGTTTTCAAAAATTTGTGAACAGGAATTTTCCGCCGCTCGATGCCACCGTGTGCAGCGCCCCGGCGCCCACTAACTTGTGTAACCTCAGTAGTTGTGGACCTTCCGCCACCAGGTAATATCGCCTCGGCTCGACCCAGACCTTCTGCAATCCGCCATCGTCCAGAAACACATCCTTCGGCGCATCGGGCGCATACGACCCGTACACCAGGTTGTTCACCCGCCCGTTCAGCAGGAGCGCCCGGCGGTTGCTGTAAAAGAAAACCGACGAGAACGTGTAGTATTGGTCGTCCACGATAAGTTCCCCGGGCGGCGACTTCACCAGCGCCTCCGCCAGCGGCCGCGACGATAGGTATGGATCGAATACCACCAGCGCCATCCTGGCCGCGTGGAAGAACAGCACCATCATCGCCGCCAGCGCCGCCACGGGCGCCGCCTGGCGCCCGCCCCGCTTCAGCCATGCCCCCGCCGCCCCCACCCCGAACGCCAGCCCCGCCACCAGCAGCGGCAGCCGCAGGTAGGCGAACGCCCTCAGCGTCAGGTCTCCCATGTGCGCCAGCGACAGCGTGTACGCGTCCGGCGCCTGTTGCGTCAGTGCCGCCGCGATGTCTCCCGGCGCCGGCATCCCGCGCACCATCCACAGAATCGCCCCGATCGCCAGCGCCGCCGCCGTCGCCACCACCGCAATCGCCCTGGTCCCCCACTTCAGAACCTTGTCCCCGCCCGCCATGGCCGACCCCAGCAGCAGCGCCAGCGCCGGATAGCACGGCATCGAGTAGTACTCCTGCGTCGTCGAAAACGTGAAGAATACCAGGATGAAGCCCGTCCAGCACGCCGCTAGCCTCCGCGTCTGCGACGCCCGGTCCTCTTTCCGGTAGTCCAGCTTGAATACCGCCGGCAGATACACGCTCCACGGAAACAGCCACAACAGGTGGAACAGCCAGAACAGCGCCCGCGGCACCGTGTTGTAGTCCCGCGGATACCGCCGGTTCAGAAATCGCAGAATGTGCTCGTTGAAAAAGTAGAACCAGAAAAACCCGCGATAGCTGCCCCGCTCGCTGTGCATCGTGAAATCCAGGTACGGCGGGTTTCGCAGCGTCGCCAGCACGTGCCACGGAGCCGCGATCAGCAGCAGCAGCCCGATTCCCCATCCCGGCCGCAATCGCGCCCACGTCTCCCGTTTCCCCAGCCGCCCTTTCAACCCCAGGTACAGCAGGCCCGCGCCCACCGGAAACACCGCCGCGATCAGTCCCTTCAGCAGCAGTCCCGTCCCCATGGCGCCCCACATCGCCATCGCCCACCACCCCGGATGCGGCTCCCGCTCGTCCACCGCCCGCAGCAGGCCCCACATCGCTACCGTGATTGCCAGCGTCAGGATCGCGTCCGGAATCAGTATCCGGGTGAATAGGAAAAGCCCCACCGACGTCCCCAGCGCCAGCCCCGCGTACATCCCCGCCCGCCGTCCGAATGCCCACGCGCCGAATCGCGCCGTCACCCAGCACAACAGCACCGTCGCCAGCGCTATCGGTATCCGCGCCGCCCAGTCGTGGACCCCGAACACTTTGTAGGAGACCGCGATCATCCAGTACTTGAGCGGGGACTTCTCCAGGTACGCGATCCCGTCCAGCCGCGCCGTCACCCAGTCCCCGGATTGCAGCATGTTCCGCGCAATCTGCGCCTGCACCGAGTCCACGTCGTCCATCAGCGATGGCGGACTCACCATGCATCCCACGAAGATTGCCGCGGCCACCAGCGCGACGGCTATCTGATAGCCAGGACCGGAGTCCCCCCAAAACCGCCGGCTTCCGCCCGCGGACGCGCCTCCACCTTCCATCTCTTCATCCACAGGAATAGCGTCAGCAGGCCCCATAGGTGGTATCCGGCGTTGATCCGTCTCTCCATATGATCGCGTATCAGCGCGTGAATTGCCCGCGCGTCGAAGATCCCCGTCGCTTCGATGGCCTCTTCCGACAGCGTGTCCAGCAACAGCCCCCGCAGCGTCCCGCGGAACCAGTCGTGCGCCGGTATGTCGAAGCCCGTCTTCTTGCGGTTCAGGACCGCCGCCGGCAGTTTTCCCCTCATCAGCTCTCTCAGAATCCGCTTCTGCTGGAGGCCCCGGATCTTGAAGCTCCCAGGCAGCCGAGCCGCGAACTCCACGATGCGGTGGTCCAGAAACGGCGGCCGCACCTCCAGCGAATGCGCCATGCTCATTCGATCCGTCTTGTACAGAATATCGTCGGGCAGGTAGTAGTTCTGGTCGATCCGCAGATACCGCTCCAGCCGGCTCTCCTTCTCCAGTCCCAGCCGCTCCACCAGAGCCCCCAGTCCGTTCCCGTTCGACCCCGGCCGGATCCGCCTGCGCTGTTCCCCCGAAAACGTGCCGTTCCAGAAGAAGTGCGCTTCGTCGGCTTCCAGACCCACTCCCTCCATCCAGCGCTTCAGCTTGTATTCCAGGCTGATCTTCTCGTCCGAAACCGGAACGTACCGCTCCAGCACCCCGCGCATCAGCCGCTGCAACCCGCCCGGAATCGCCCGGAACGGGCGCGCCAGCCGGTCCGCCTGGTACGTCAGGTACCCGCCGAACAGTTCGTCCGCCCCTTCGCCCGAAAGCGCCACCGTCACGTGCCGCCGGCTCATTCGCGACAGGTACCACACCGGCAGCGCCCCCGCGTCCGCGCTCGGCTCGTCCGAATAGTACGCGAAATCCTCAATCGCGCTCCGCAACTCCACGTCCGCGTTCAAGTCGAACTCGTGGTGCTCCGTTCCGTACACCCGCGAGACTTCCCGGAAGTACCGGCTCTCGTCGAAGCTGCGTCCGGCGAACGAAACCGAGAACGTTTTCAGCCGCCTCCCGCTCTCCGCCGCATAGTGCAGAATCGTCGATGAATCCAGGCCCCCCGACGCCCATACCCCCAGCGGCACATCCGCCACCATGTGCTCCCGCACCGAGTCGCGCAGCAACTGGTCTAGTTCCGCCTTGGCGTCCTCCAACGGTCTCCGTTTTACCCCCTCGGCCGGCGCCTGCCACCAGCGCTCCATCCACGTCCGGCCGTGACGCCATTCCAGAAAATGGCCCGGCGGCAGCTTGCGGATGCTCTCGATCAGGGTGTGCGGCCCCGGCACGTAATTCACTGACAGGTATGCGTCCAGCGCCCCCAGGTCCAGCGTGCGTGGCACTTCCGGATGCTCCAGGATGGCCTTCACTTCGCTGCCGAAATATACATCGGCGCCCCGCCGGCAGTAGTACAGCGGCTTGATTCCCACCCGGTCGCGCGCCAACACCAGCCGCCGCCGCGATTCCGTCCAGAATGCCACTGCGAACATCCCCCGCAGCCGCGCCAGACAGGCCGTATCCCATACCAAAAAGGCCCTTAACACCGTTTCTGTGTCGCAGTTCGACCGGAACCGGTGCCCCATTCCTTCCAGTTCTTTACGGATTTCCTGGTGGTTGTAGATTTCCCCGTTGAATACGATGACCGTGTCCCCGTCATCGCTGAGGATGGGCTGGTCGCCGCCGCCCAAGTCGATGATCTTCAGCCGTACTGCGCACAGCGTCGCCTCGCTGCCTTCGTGGACCCCCTGCTGATCCGGTCCGCGATGGCAAAGCACTTCCGTGAGACGCCGCGCCATACCGCGGCTGGCACCCCTATTGAGGCGCGTGTACCCCGCAATCCCGCACATTACGAACTATCCCGTTCCCCTTGAGGGGCCCTATCCAACGTTTCCATTCTGCGATGGAATTGTACTGAATATATCACGGCGCGAACATTTTTTGGAACTTTTCGGCCGCCCAAGTTCGCTCGCCATTCGCTACCATCAAGTTTGGCATCAACCAATACCCCCGATTGGACGTCTAATCCTTCTGTGCGTCTCGCTGTGATCCTGCGTGTGCCTCCGTTCGTAACCGTGGCTGCCGCCTTCCTGCTGGCTGCCTGCAGCCGCGTTTCCCCGCCTGTCACCCACGCCGCCTCCCAGCCGCCACCCGCCGATGCCCCCGTCAAAAGGGAGATCCGCATCACCGGGACCGTTCAGGCTGTCCACTCTTCCAAAATCCTGGTGCCCCAGATTCAGGGAAACTTCAGCAGCATGACCCTCACCCGCATCATCCCCAACGGCTCTACCGTCCAGGAGGGCGACGTCATCGCTACCTTCGATCCCACCACCCAGATGGATGCCGTCCGCGATGCCACCGGCCGCTACGGCGATCTCAGCCACCAGGTCGACCAGAAACGCGCCCAGAACCGCGCCGACGCCGAGTCTCGCATCTCCGCTCTCCGCCAGGCCGAAGCCGATCTCGCCAAGGCCGAAATCGAAATCCGCAAAGGCCCCATCCTCAGTGAGATAGAACGCCTTGAGAACCAGCAGAAGGCCGCCATCGCCCGTCAGCATTGCGAAGCCCTCCGCACCGCCAACGCCCTCCACGACCAGGCCGATGCCGCCGCCCTCCGGTATCTCGAACTCCAGCGCGACCGCCAGAAAGTCGCCATGGACCGCGCCCAGACCAACCTCGACAAAATGACCCTCAAAGCCCCCCTCGCCGGCATGATCGCCCAACTTGACGTGTTCCGCACCAATACCCTCGGTCACGCCCAGGAAGGCGACCAGCTCTATCGCGGCCAGCCCATCGTTAGCATCTTCGATCCCACCGACATGCAGGTGCGCTGTCAGGTCGGCGAACCCGATACCGCCGCCCTCGCCCCCAACGCCCACGGCATGGTCTACCTGGACGCCTACCCCGAGGTTGCTCTCCCCGCCCACCTCGAAATGGCCAGCCCCGTGGCTTCCTCCGGCTGGGACAGCCCCATCAAGACCTTCACCGCCGTCTTCCGCATCGATAAGACCGACCCGCACCTCCTGCCCGATCTCTCCGCCGCGATTGTGATTCAGCTCGCCCCCGCCTCGCCGCCCTCCAAGCGAGGTCCCCAATGAGCGCCCGCGGCAAGCGCATCCGCTCCTGGGTCGTCTTTCTGGCCGTTCTCCTGGCCATCGGCGGCGCCTCCGCCGGCGTCTACAGGTTCCGCAAGGCCCAGGCCATCGTCTCCTTTCCCGTCGCCCCCGCCCGCAAAGGCGACTTCCTCGTCATCATTCGCGCCCGCGGCGAGTTGAAGGCGGCCCGCTCCGTTCAGGTCTACGCTCCCATCGTGCCCCAGCTCCGCATCGCCTGGCTGGCTCCATCCGGCGCGGTCATCCACCAGGGCGAAGTCATGATCAAGTTCGATTCCAGCGCCTCCGAACAGCAGCTCCAGCAGAAAGTAGCCGCTCTCCAGCAGGCCCAGGCATCCCTCGACCAGGCCGTCGCCCAGTCGCGCATTACCGCCGATCAGGACAAGAGCGACCTCGCCGACGCCCGGTTCAACGTCGAAAAGGCCAAGCTCGAGGTTTCCAAACAGGAAATCGTCGGCGAAATCCAGGCCGCCGAAAGCCGCATCGATCTCGGGCTGTGCGAGCAGAAACTCAAAGTGGCCCAGGCCACCGCCGACCTCCATGCCGCCTCCGACCGCTCCCGCATCGGCTCCCTCACCCGCGTCCGCGATTACAACCAGAACGACGTCGACATCACCAAAACCCGCATCGCCCAGATGGTCATCAAGGCGCCCATCACCGGGTTCCTCAACTTCTCCATCAATTACTCGCAAGGCTGGATGAACCGCAAGCCTTTCAAAGTCGGCGACAGCATCTTCGCCGGCATGGCCCTGGCCGAGATCCCGGACCTGGAAACTCTCCAGATGGAAGGCAAGATCGAGGAGATCGACCGCGGCCGCATCTCCGTCGGCCAGAGCGTGCAGATCCACGTCGATTCGCTTCCCGAGCTCCCCATGTCCGCCACCATCGGGCAGATCTCTCCCCTCGCCGAAGCCGGCTATGAGTACCCGCCCACCCGCAGTTTCAAAGCTTGGGCGCCCATTCCGCATCCCGATCCGCGGCTCCGCACCGGCATGAACGGCGGCATGGACATCGTCGTCCACCGCATTCCCAACGCCATCGGCATCCCCGCCAAGGCGCTCTTCACCCGCAACGGCAAACCCGTCGTCTACCTCGCCGATGGCGGCCGCTACCGCCCCGTCGAGGTCCAGTTGCTGGCGCGCAATCCCGATGAGGTGGCCGTCTCCGGCATCTCCTCCGGCGCCATGGTTACCCTGGTCGACGTCGAAAGGAAAGAGAACAAGCGATGAGGATCCGCCTCCTGGTCCTGTCCATCGTGCTCGCCGTGGCCGGCGCCGGCGCCTGGACCACCCTGCGGCTGGTCCGTGCCGCCACCGCTTCCACTCTCGCCGAAACCCCCACCACCCGCGTCAAGCGCGGTAAGGTCGTTATCTCCGTGGCCGCCCGCGGCGAGCTCCAGGGCGGCAACTCCGAGATGCTGGTGGCGCCCATGACCGGCGCCGACAGCATGGCCATCACCTTCCTCCGCGAACCGGGCGAACTCGTCAAGGCCGGGGACGTCGTCGTGCAGTTCGATACCACCCTTCAGGAATACACTCTCCGCGAAGCCGAGGCCGACCTCGCCGAGGCCGAACAGCAGGTCATTCAGGCCAAAGCCACCGCCGATTCGACCGATATCGAGAGCGCCTATACCCTGGCTTCCACCGAATCCGATGTCAAAATCGCCGAACTCGAGGTCCGCAAGAACCCCATCCTGCCCAGTATCAACGCCCGCCAGAACCTCATCGCCCTGGAGCAGGCCCAGAACCGCCGCCGCCAGGCCGAACAGGACATCAAGAACAAGAAGGCCACCTCCGCCGCCGCCGTGGCTATCCAGGAAGCCGCTCTTAACAAGGCCAAAGTGGCCGCCGAGACGGCCCGCAAGGTGATTGAGAGCATGACCTTACGCTGCAAAAGCTCGGGTTATGTGAACATCCAGACCAACACCTCCAACCTCATGATGCTGTATTCCGGAATGCAGATCCAGGCCTTCCAGCTCGGCGACACCGCTCGTCCCGGCCTCGCCGTGGCGCAGATTCCCGATTTGAAATCCTGGGAAGTCAGCGCCCAGATCGGCGAGTTGGACCGCGGCCACCTCAGCATCGGGCAACCCGTCGCCATCAGCGTCGTGGCTCTTCCCGGCAAGTCGTTCCCCGGTCACATCAAGAGCATCGGCGGCACCGCCGGCATGCCCTGGGACCGCCGCTTCGAATGCCGCATCTCCCTGGACCACCCCGCGCCCGAACTGCGCCCCGGCGAGACCTCCAACATGGTGATCACCGTCGAGACCCTCAACAACGTCACCTGGGTTCCATCGCAGGCCCTGTTCGAAAGCGACGGCCGCAAGTTCGTTTACGTGCGCACGCCCAAGGGCTTCATGCCTCACGACGTCACCCTCGTGCGCTCCAGCGAAAGCCAGGCCGTGGTCGCCGGCATCGACGAGGGCGCCGTGGTCGCCATGTCCAATCCCGACCAGCAGAACAAGCCGGCCGGCCAGACGGGCGGCGCTATGAAGGCTTTGCAGAAATGATCTTCATTCTCATCCCCCTCGCCGCTGTCGTGCTGGCTGTCCTGTTCATCTGCCGCCTCGACATCACCCAGGCCCTCGCCAACCTGCGGGCCCAGAAAACCCGCACCCTGCTCACCGCCCTGGGCATCGTCTTCGGCGTGGGCTCCGTCATCGGCATGCTGGCCATCGGAAGCGGCGCCAAGGAGGAATCCCTCCGCTTCATCGAACAACTCGGCGTCCGCAACGTCCTCATCGACTCCCGCCCCGCCACCAGCGAGGAAGAGCTGCAGCAGCGCCGCCGTTCGTCTCCCGGCCTCTCCCGCCGCGACGTACGCATCCTCCAGGCCAACGTGGAGGCCCTCGAAACCCTCTCCGCGCGCCGCACCCTGCATCCCACCCGCGTGCTCCCCAAACCGGCCCGCGATGTCCCCGAGCTTTACGGCGTCAACCCTTCCTACAGCGCCATTCACAGCCTGCGCCTGGCCGAAGGCAAGTTCTTCGACGAATCCGACGACACCTCGAGCGCCACCGTCTGCGTTCTGGGCGAGGGCGCCAAGGTCAACCTGCTGGGCTACGGCACCGCTCTCGGCAAGTTCGTCAAGGTGAACGACGCCTGGCTGGAGGTGGTAGGCGTTCTCGCCGGGCAGCTCATGGCCGGTTCCACCAACACCGGCGGCGGCATGCAGGACCTCGATAATATCGTCTACATCCCCTTGAACACCTTCGAGTACCGCTTCTACGACGAGAGCGCCGACATGAAAGACGACCTGGACGGCATCGAGATCCGCCTCAAGCCCACTGCCGATTCCATCGAAGTCGCCAAGATCGTCACCGCCATCCTCAACAACACCCACCACAACACCCAGGACTTCACCGTCACCATCCCCGCCGCGCTGCTCGCCCAGCAGCAGCGCACCCAGACCATCTTCACCTACGTGATGGTGGCCATCGCCGCCATCTCGCTTCTGGTCGGCGGCATCGGCATCATGAACATCGTGCTGGCCACGGTTCTGGAGCGCACCCGCGAAATCGGCATCCGCCGCTCCATCGGCGCCCGCCGCTTCGATATCGTCCGCCAGTTCCTCACCGAATCCGTGCTCATCTCGGTAGCCGGCGGTCTGCTCGGCATCGGCTTCGGTTTCTTTTTGGCCTGGCTGATCGCCCGTACCGCCGAATGGAAGACCATCGTTACGACCGCTTCCGTGGTGATCGCCTTCGGTGTCTCGGTCGCCGTGGGCGTGATCTTCGGCATCTACCCGGCCATGAAGGCTTCACGCATCAACCCGATTGACGCGCTGAGGTACGAATAGCCCCGCCTCAGCGGGCCCGCCAGTTGTCCGTCACGTCCTGCATCGCCACCACGAAGGGCCGTCCGGCATCTTCCATGGTGGTTCGCCGCTCGTTCCCCACCAGGATGCCGTGCGCTGCCAGCAGTTGAGTCCGTACGGCGATGCGCTCGGGATTCGCGCTGAGGTGCACCAGGGTTGCGGTGAGCGGGAAGACGTACCGCATCAGTTCCGCGTTGCCGCTGCGCAGCCCATCCACTGGATCGTAATGCCCGCGCGTGAACAGCGCCGCCTCGGAGGTGAACAACCCGTTTTGCGGCTCATCGTCGTCCCACCAGAACACCAGGTCGCGCGACGCATCCAGGTGCGACTCGATGAAATCCTCCAGCTTCATCAAGCGTCCGAAATCGCGGGCATTGGCGTTGGACGCCAGGTTGGAGCCGTGCGGGAATTTCTCCCTGGTCCAGACGTACCCCACCGTGTTCCAGTCCAGCGCGGGGCCCAGGAACAGGACCGCCAGGATGAGGGCGCAGGTGAGAATCTGCACCGGCAGCCTCGGCCGGCGCGCCAGCACCGCCAGCACCAGCCCGGGAGCGCCCATCACTGCCAGCCACTCCCACGTGCGCAGGCCCGGCGGCGACCACGGCAGCGTGTTGAAGACCAGGCTGAGCGCCATCGCGCCGGCGCCCAGCGCCCCCGCCGAAATCAGGGCGGTGCGCCCGCGTCCCGGAGCGCCGGTCCACACTTCTCCCATCGCCACGCCCGCGAATGCCACCACCACCACCATCATGTAGGAACTGTGATAGTGAACCCGCAGCGCGGCCCCGTGCAGCACGAACTCCTCGACCGCGTACAGCGCGCAGCAACTGCAGAGCGCCAGGTACACCGGCCATGCGGCGGCCGACCGCTTGCGCACGGCGATCAGCAGCGCCGGGCCGAACAGCAGCAGGAACACCGGCGGGAAGAGACGCACCGCTCCCGCCAGGAATTGCGGGCCCGTGCCCCACATCCCCGCCAGGTAGCTGGGCGTGTGCATGGCGTGCCGCGCCTGCTCGATCTGCGGCTGCAGGAAGTGAGAACTCCCCAGCGCCGCCTGGCCGATTCGCGACAGCGCCAACGCCGCCGCGCCGGCGCCCGCCAGCGAACAGCCCGCCTCCTTGAGGAATTCCTTCCACGAGCGGCACGAGCGCCACAGCGGGATTGCCAAAATCGAGAGAACCATGGGGCCTCCCGACATATTGGTCGCCCCCGCCACCACCAGCACCGCCGCGGCCCAGAAGCTGTTCCACCGGCGGTTCCCGGTGGGCCGCAGGTACAGGGCCAGCCCCGCCATGGCGTAGGCCAGCACCGGACCGTCCGGATACTGCCATCCGGCAGTCGCCATGACATACGGATTGGTGCACCAGGCGACGGCGGCCAGCGCGGCCGGTACGCCGCCGTAGTGCCAGCGCACGATCCAATAGAGCGACACCGCTCCCAGCGTCACCAGGCCGGCGCTGAGCAGCAGGCTTCCCACCTGCGCCCCGGCGATTCCGAATGCCAGGCGGCCCGGAAGAATCCACGCCAACCGCGATACATAGTAGGTGACGCCGCCGTGCGACAGCAGGTAAGTGAAATTGCTGAAGTAACCCGTGTAGATCCAAGGGTCGATAAATCCCCTGGGCGGATATATGGCGAACGGACCGAAGGCCATCCATAACATGGCAACCGGATACGCCGCCAGCAGGCTGAGGCCTCCGGTCGCCAGGCCGCGGAAATCCTCGCGCCGCGGGCGGCGGCGGGCCGCCTCACGGATGCGCTGGTAGGCCCGCTGCCAAACCGACGGACCGCCAGCGGCGGCCACGCGTGGATCTGGTGGTGGCTTCTTCCGTCTGAGGCGCGATCGTGGCAATCACCAATTATAACCTGCGCTCCGGAGTACGCTCCGCACGCGCACCCGGCTTACTGGTGGTAACTGGATCCCGGCCGCACCTTCCCTTTGAACAAGGTGTAGACCGTAATGGTGTAACCCACAGCGATGGCCATGCCGATACCCCACCACACCAGGCCGATAGACAGCGAGGCGGCGCCGGCGGCGGCGTTGCCGATGGTGATGCTGTTGGCCTGGTCCGCCGATGCGGGCAGGAGCGCCGGATACATCCCCACCGCCGCACCCACCAGCGTCGCCACGATGTATACCGAGGACGAGAGAAACGCGCGGTACTCGCCTCCCGTGCGCGTGAAGCGGAGAATTCCCGCCAGCCCGGCGGCCACCAGCGCGGGGACAACCCACGCTACCGGCGCCCTCCGGTAGTTGTCCAGAAGCTGCGGCCGGACGGAAACCGTGGCCCACAGCGCTACGCCGGAAAGCGCCACCAGCGCCGGCCAGAGCCGCGTCACCAGCGTCCGCAGGCGGGCGTTCAGATCGCCTTCGGTCTTGAGGATCAGATACAGCGCCCCGTGCACCGCCACGGCCACCAGGGCCAGCACCGCGCACAGCACGGTGTACCAGTCCAGGATGCCCGGGTTTGAGCCGGGACGGAAATCCGTCCACAGCGCCACGAAAAAGTAGTGGTCGGGCCCCAGCGGAACGCCGCGCAGCACGTTGCCCAGGGCGGCGCCGAAGAACACGATCAGCAGGATGCTGGCCAGCGAGAAAGCGCCGTCGAAAAAGGCGCACCACAGCGGATGCGCCAGGTGCATGCGGAATTCGATGCCCAGCGCGCGAAACACCAGCAGCCATAGCACGATGTTCAGGGCCAGGTAGAATCCGCTGAAGCTGGAAGCGTACAGCAGCGGGAACGCGTAGAACAGCGTGCCGCCGGCGGCCAGCAGCCACACTTCGTTGCCGTCCCAGACGGGGCCGACGGCCTCCAGTACCAGGCGGCGTTCGGCGTCGGTGCGCGCGGCGATCAGGTGGAGCGCTCCGGCTCCCAGGTCGAACCCGTCCAGCACCACGTAGCCCGCCAGCATCAGCGCCACCAGCGAAAACCAGATCGTTCCCATGGTGTTATACCTCGCCTCCCGTAAGCGTTGCGGGCGCCGGCGCGGATTGGCCGCCGCCCTCCGGGCCCCGCTGAATCTGGCGCATCAGCAGGAACAGCAGAAAGATCGAAAGCAAAGCGTACATCCCCATGAACCCCAGCAGCGTGAAGAGGCTGTTGCCCGCCGAGACATTGGCGCTGAACCCCTGCTCGGTGCGCAGCAGACCGTACACCAGCCACGGCTGGCGTCCCAATTCCGCCGTGAGCCAGCCGGCGGTGTTGGCGATGTACGGAAACGGGAGGGCCAGCATGAGGATCCACAGCAGCCAGCGCGCGCGGAAGAGCACGCCCCTCCACAGCAGCAGCGCGGCGGCCGCCATGATGGCCACGAAGATGGTTCCCAGTCCCGCCATCACGTGATAGGAGAAGTACAGGAGCGGAATATTGGTGGGCCAGTCCTGAGGCGGAAACTGGTCCAGGCCCTTTACCTCGGCGCTGGTGGTGCCGTAGATCAGGAAGCTGAGCGCCTTGTTGACCACGATAGGATTGTCGATGGTCTTCTTCTCCACGTCGGGTTGGCCCAGAATCACCATGGGAGCGCCGGCCGTCGAGTGGAACAGCGCCTCCATGGCGGCGGTGGCCGCCGGCTGGTGAGCGGCCATGTACTTCCCGTGCAGGTCGCCCGAAGGGAAGATCTGAAACACGCTGGCGGCGATGCCCGCGATCACGCCGATTCGCACGAAGATGCGGCCCGCCTCGCGGTGCTCGTCCGCGAGCAGGTAGAAGGCTCCCACCGCGGCCATCGCGAACGCGCCCGTGATGACCGCGCCGCTCATCACGTGGGCGTACTGTATCAGGGTCCACGGATTCCCCAGCACGCCCCAGAAGCTGGTCAACTGGAACGATCCGTCCGCCAGCCGCTGGTAGGCCACGGGATGCTGCATCCAGCCATCCGCCGCCACGATGAAGAATCCCGAGATCCACGATCCCAGAAACACCAGAAACGCCGCCCACCAGTGGCCTTTCGGGCTGAGGCGCTTTTCACCGAAAAGAAACAGGCCGAGGAACGCGGATTCCAGGAAGAACGAAAAAACGCCCTCCATGGCCAACGGCAGGGCGATCACGCCCCCGGTGAGCTGCGAGAACCTCGCCCAGTTGGTTCCGAACTGAAACTCCATGGGAATGCCGGTGACCACGCCGGCCAGGAAGTTGATGCCGAACACCTTGGTCCAGAAGCGCGCGGCCTGGTTGTAGGCCGGGTTTCCCGTCCGCAGGCCGAGCGTCTTCAAGATCACGATGAGCGGGGCGAGGCCCATGGTGAGCTGCGGAAAGATGTAGTGGTAGGTGACCGTGAAAGCGAAATGAATGCGATGGAGAAACAGCGCGTCATTCATAGGTATCAGTATATTCTACGGCATCTCCCCGGCCGCGCGATAGAATGGATCACACCCATGAAACCGTTACTGGTCTATCCGCTCTGCTTGCTCCTCTGTTCGCCTCTGGGCTTTGCCGCCGACCCGCCTCCGCTGGCGGGCTACTCCGCCGCCTCCGCCCGCGCCGAACGCGACTGGGAAGCCAAATTCCGGGCCGTTCCCGATCCCGCCAATCTGCGCGCTTACATGCAGCGCATGTCCGCCCGACCGCACCACGTCGGATCGCCTTACGACAAGGACAACGCCGAGTGGCTCCTCGCCAGGCTCCGCGAGTTCGGCCTGGACGCCGCCATCGAGAGCTTCGACGTGCTCTTTCCGACCCCCAGGGAACGCTCCCTGGAACTGGTCGAGCCGCGCCGCTTCACCGCCGCGCTGGTTGAGCCCGCCGTTCCGGAAGACCCCACGTCCGCGCAGCGCGACGAGCAGCTTCCCACTTACAACGCTTACTCGGCCGATGGAGACGTCACCGCCCCGCTGGTGTACGTGAATTACGGCGTGCCCGCCGATTACGAGGAACTGGACCGCCTGGGCGTCTCGGTCAAGGGCGCCATCGTCATCGCCCGCTATGGGGGCGCATGGCGCGGCATCAAACCCAAAGTGGCCGCCGAGCACGGCGCAGTGGGCTGCCTGATCTATTCCGATCCCGGCGACGACGGCTATGTTCCCGGCTTGGTCTTTCCCGCCGGCCCCATGCGCCCCAGGGACGGCGTGCAGCGCGGCAGCGTCATGGACATGGTGGTCTATCCCGGCGACCCGCTGACTCCCGGCATCGGCGCTACCAAAGACGCCAGGCGGTTGCCGCTGGCCGAAGCCGTCACCATCACCAGGATTCCCGTTCTGCCGATTTCTTACGCCGACGCGCAGCCGCTGCTGGAATCGCTGGCCGGCCGCACCGTCCCGCCCGCCTGGCGCGGCGCGCTGCCCATCACCTACCGCCTGGGCCCCGGACCGGCCAAAGTTCATCTCAAGCTGAAGTTCAACTGGGACATCAAGCCGCTCTACGACGTGGTGGCGCGCATTCCCGGCGCAACCGCTCCCGGCGAGTGGATCATCCGCGGCAACCACCACGACGCCTGGGTCAACGGCGCCGAGGATCCGCTCTCCGGCGCCTCCGCGCTGCTCGAGGAAGCCCGCGCGTTCGGCGATCTGCTGCGCCAGGGATGGAAACCCAGGCGCACCATCGTGCTGTGCTTCTGGGACGGCGAGGAACCCGGCCTGCTCGGATCGACCGAGTGGGTCGAAGCGCACGCCGCGGAACTCACCGCCCACGCCGCCGTCTACATCAACTCCGACGGCAACGGGCGCGGCCAGTTACAGGCCTCCGGATCGCACACGCTCGAGAAGTTCATGAACTCGGTGGCCAGGGATATCCAGGATCCAGAGACGAAGCTCCCGGTGTGGGAGCGCTGGCGCTTCTTCCGCATCGCCGCGGCTGGTGATTCCCCGGCCGCCGGCGTGGACCGCGAAGACCCCCGCCATGGCGCCGACCTGCGCATCGGCGCGCTGGGATCCGGCAGCGATTACACCGCCTTTCTCGACCATCTCGGCATCGCCTCGCTGGACCTCGGTTTCGGCGGCGAAGACCGCGGCGGCATCTACCACTCCATCTACGACGATTTCTACTGGTACACGCATTTTGCGGACACCGATTTCGTCTACGGCCGCGCCTTGGCCGAGACCGCCGGCACCGCCGTCATGCGCCTGGCGGACGCGGAACTGCTGCCGCTCAATTTCGACAACTTCGCCGCTTCCGTCGGCCGCTACGTCCGCGAAGTGGAGAAACTGGCGCGCGACCAGCGCGACGCGACGATCGAGCGCAACCGCCAGATCGACGAAGGGCTCTTCGCGGCCATCGACGATCCGCGCTCGCCGCGGCTCGCCCCGGTGCGGGAAACGCCGCCTCCGTTTCTGAATTTCGCCCCGCTCGACAACGGCCTGGCCGCCCTCGACCGCGCCGCCGCGCTGTACGGCGCCGCGCTCGGCAAGGCCGCTCTGGAGAGCGCATCGCTCGCCGACGCCAATGCGCGCCTGATCGCCGTCGAACGCGCCCTGACTCTCGACGACGGCCTGCCGGGCCGCCCCTGGTTCCGGCACCAGGTTTACGCGCCGGGCCTGTACACCGGCTACGGCGTGAAGACGCTGCCCGCCGTCCGCGAGAGCATCGAGCAGAAACAGTGGCAGCGCGCCGAGGAACAGATTGCGCGGGTGGGCAAGGTGCTGGAGAACGCGGGTGCGGCTATCGAGCGCGCGGCGGGGGAACTGGGAACTGGAGTTGACGGGAAACAGTAGAACAGTTGAGAGCCGTCCAGCCGCTCGACCAGCGGCAGAGGTGATTGAAGATGACGAACGCTCAAGAACCCAGTCTGGAAGCGAAATTCCATAACCGGCTCCTGGCCGCGGTCAGCGAGGTCGGGCTCCGCACGCGGCTTGGCCTAGCCGCCATCCGGGAGGACATTCAGAACGTTGGCGGACTTCAGTCGGCTAAGCTGCGCTTGAAAACAAGGATCAGGGTCGGCTGCATCTCAGCGCGGCCGAGCAAGTATTTCCTGACAACACGGAGGATCGGCCGCATGGACCTGTCGGTCGAGGCGATCGCTCTCGAGCCGGGATGGCTGGGCCTTTTTACGCCGGGGGAGATCGATCAGGCGATGGCCACGTTGAGCGAGTACGGCTTCTCTCCCGCGCTCGAAGCGCCAACAGAACCGAGCGCAGGTGTTCCAGCGCCATTCGAGCGCGAGCCCTCTCTCGCTCCAATTCGCCTGAGTGAGCCCCGCCGCGCATTCACACTGGAATCCATCTGGGCACGCGCGCGGCCGCATGGCGAGTGTGAACTCACGGCAGAATCGGTGATCGCGCTGCGCAACGGGGGGCACCCGCCCGCCCATCCGCTGGTCAGGAAACATATAGGCGAGTGCTTGAAGTGTGGGAACCTATACCCCGACCTGGCTGCCGCCTTCGAACGCTTTGACGAGATGGCACTCCAGACTTGGTCCGGAATGCTGGCGATATTCCGGACGGCCATGAATCTGGAGGATGAGCACATCAAGAGGTTTGTGCTCCTGGCGCCCGACGATCTCGGGCAGCCCGAGGAGTACCAACCCTATTTTGATCACGAACTCGAATTCATCCGCCCGATCTGTGCATGGCGGGCCGTTCGTTTGGGTTGCCATATCGCCAAGTTCATGTCGGCCTTCACCTGGACGTTCATGGAGACCGGTGACCTGTGGCTGAGGTGGCGAAGAGGTGAACTTCGGGGACCAGTATCGGACATCGTGCGCGCGACTGGTCGGGAGGAGTTTCTTTTGGCGCTGACGGCGGAAAACCTGCTGTTGCCTCGTTCGTGGCCAACCGAGGATGAAGGAGTCCTCTGGATGCCGGCGGACGAGGATTTCGCTCCGGTCCCTGGCGTTGTAATCGATCCAAGCGACGACCTGGATGAGTGGGAAGAGCTTCTTGGCAAGCCACCCGAGGATCTCCACCCTTACGGCATCCTGTATCTGGCCTACTGCGCGGCCATCGCGCAGTTGGGGGAGCCTGAACCCGGGTCAAAGGATTTAGTGCAAGGCGCGGGACCGAGCGAACAAATGGACCGGATGGAGGGCATACTGCGAGACATGCAGCGCTCGCAGGCTGAAGACCGGGAGCGGCAGGATGCGATCATCGGTCAACTGGAGCGGGTCGTGCTCAACATGAAGAGTACCGACCGGGCCGCCTGCGAGGAGTCACTGCTAGCCGAACTTCCAGGGGTTTACGGAAAACTCGCGCCAGGGGCGCGGAACCTTTGTTTGGCGAGCGAGCAGGTTTACCGGACTCCAGGCTACGCCGCTCCTGGGGATATAGTCCGTGGGCTCGCCACGGCATTTGAACTCCAGTTGCGGCATACCGTGATGCCGGGCCTTTTTGACTACCTCGAGTACCGAGGTGTGAAGAACCTGAAGATCCCGGAGGAGTGGATACGTAGCCACCGCGCACAGGATAGGAGTCAGCCATTGTGGCGCAGAGGGGAAAAGGCAGACAAATGCGAGCTCGGCACAATGGACCTTATACTGGGACACCCGGAACCATTCGTCGCCGAGTTTTTTGTCCGGCACGGCTTTAGTCTTGCAGATATCCAAGAAGCGACCGACCTGGTGCGCAAACCCCGCAACGCAGTAAGCCACGGAAGCTGCTTTGACATCGGCACCGCCGAAGCTATCCGAGCCGACTGGTTCCATTGGAAGAATCGACCTGGCGGCATCTTCTCGGTGTTCTTCAGAAACGAGTAGGGCCGGAAGCGGCCGCACGGGCGACGGCTGCGCAGATAGCTATGCCCGCCTCCCGTGCGCGTGGTGGCCGGTGCCCCCCGGCGTCTGGCCGTCACCCCAGAGGTACCCGCTGAAGGCGCAGATAGCGCGAGGCCGCCTGCTTCCTCCCGTCCCCAACATACTTACCATATGCTTCTTGAAGCACGGGCCTGTTTCAATCTTGCGGGCGATGCGGATGTCAACGTACCACGGCCTCGCCCACTTCCCTCGCCTGGCCTCCCGTTCGATTGCGAAGCAGTTCGCCATCGCCCAACTGGAGGCCTCGATGACAGTGACACCTGCGGTCCCGCTTGTGTCTACTTGGGGGAAGGCTTGGCCCTTTACCGCGATTGCGTAGCACTTGGCGACCTCGCGATCAATTCGCTTCTTTAGGCCATCAGCGTCATGCATCGCTGCAGAGTAGGCCTCCTCGCGATCCGGGAACGACACGAGAAGCACCGAGTCGTTCCAAGTGTACGCGTGGTGGATCGAGGCCAGTTGGCTCTTCTCCCTGGCGACAAGGGCATGGAGGCTACGCATCAGGTTTGCGGGGTCTCCCGCTTTCGTAGTTTCAATCAAATCAATATACGTGACGATGCAATCGCGCCACTCTTTCCCCATCAGAAGCCACCTCCTGGGGGCAATTGTACTTCCCCACGGGGCGCATCGTCGCGGCGCCCAGCCGCAAGGAAGCTTCTCCGCCGATTCGCTCCGGCCTCCCTGAAACAGGGAATCCGGTCTGCCAGCGAAGGGATCCCGATCCGCCTGATGATCCCAGCGCGTTACGTGGAGCGCGCGGAACCGCTTGACAGTGCGCCGGTGTGATTCCGGTGCCCTCACCGTAGCGTTTCGTATATACAACGTGCTACGATAGCCCTGTGGTTGTTTCCGGTTTCGAGTGGGACGACGACAACATCCTCCACATCGAGAGGCACCAGTTCACTCCCGAAGAGGTGGAGGAGATCTTCGCCAGCAACCACAAGGTCCGGCGAGCGCGCCAGAAACGCTATATCGCCTTGGGCGAAACACTGGATGGCCGATTGGCCTTCGTCGTGTTTCGAAGATTGCCTGGAGGCCTGGTTCGTGTGATTACGGCCCGCGACATGGATGCAAGCGAGCGGCGGGTGTTTCGCCGCAAGTAGGTGAGGCAGATGAAGAAGAAACTTTCTCCCGCAAAGGCGCCACTTCCCGAGTTTCGATCCGACCGGGAGGCCGCGGACTATTTCGAGAGCCACTCCGTCGCCGGCGTATGGAACGGGTTGCCCGAGGCCGGCAGGGCCGAGCCGTCGCCTGCCTTGGCCAGGAGTATCCGCGATCGCCATGCCCGCGCGAAATCTCCGATTTCGCTTCGCCTGGACCCTGAGCAGATCGCCGCCGCAAAGCACATCGCGGCTGCGAAGTCGGTAGGTTACCAGACCCAGCTCCGCATGTGGATCGCCGAAGGGATTCGGCGGGAAGCCAAGCGCGCCTAATCCCTACTTGCAGGAATAGCGGTTTGGGTGCGCGATCCGGCATGTTCCGGCCGCCTGCCAGGTGCTACGCCGCCAGCACGGCTTCCTCCGCCGTCTCGAAAGCGCCGTGGGCCGCGGCTCCCTTGAATCGCACCACCACCACGGTCTGGTCGTCCTGGCGGCCGCGGCCTGCGTGGCGGTCGAGCGCTTCCAGGATTTCCCTCGCCAGATCGCAGGCGCTGGCGCCGGGGTGGCGCTCCACGGCCCGAAGGATGCCCTGCTCGCCGAACCCGACGCCTTCGGAATTGCCGGCATCGGTGACGCCGTCGGTATGGGCGATCAGCAGGTCTCCGGGTTCGAGCGGGAGCGTGCGGCGCCCGTACACGGTGCGGTCGCTCAGGCCGAGGACGGTTCCCGTGCTCTCGAGGCGGTGAACCCGCCCGTTGTGGCAGCGCACCAGCAGGGCCGATTCGTGGCCCGCGTTCACGTACTCAAGCTGGCGGCTCACCGGGTCCACGCAGGCATGGAACAGCGTCGCATAGAAATCTCCGGGCCACGCCTGCCAGGCGGCGCGGTTAAGATCGCGCACCGCGCGTCCGATGCCGCCCGGGCCGAGTGCGGCCAGTCCCCTCCACAACGCCCGCAGTCCGGACATCAAAATACCGGCGCCCAGGCCATGGCCCGATAGTTCGCCCACCGACACGGCCAGGCCGTGAGGAGCGAGCGAAACGAAGTCGTGGAAATCGCCGCCCGCATCCCGCACCGGCCGGCACTCACCGTAATAGTCCAGTCCCCGAATGCGCGGCAACTGGCCAGATGAGAGGCGGCGCTGCGCCTCGCGCGCGGTTTCGAGGTCTGCGCGCAGCCGCGCGACGTGTCCAGGCAAACCTGGGAGCTTCGCCCGGCCGGCGCGCGGAAAACTGCCGGCGGACTTTTCTTCGTTCATACCATCGTGGACGCGCGCCGCAAGCATATCGCTTAGTGCCATTCGTGCAGCGCTGTGGCGCGTGGCGCACACCTTGCGGGGATTTTACGGGGTTAACGCGGCTTCTCCCGGCTCCATTCCGACACCAGCCTCCGGTCCCCGGGCGTCGATGTGAGATCGGCAGGCCGCGGCTCGCCCTCAGCCACCAGGCAGGTACGCAGCCGGTCGCCGGACACATGGTAGATGCCGTGCTGCCGCAGGTCCGGATACTCGATGGTCTGGCTGGCGGAATCGGCCGTGAACCGGCTTTTCATGACGGCCCGGCCGCCCACGGTCAGGGTCGTCGAGCCTCCGCGAAACTCGCGTTTGGCCGCTTTCACAAAGCGGGCATCCATCGGCTGGCCGTCCTGCCGGCACGACACCATGAACCAGCCGCCCTCCAGTTCCGCCACCGGTTCGGCGTGCCCGCCGGCTGCGGGGAGCTTCCTCTTCGCGTCCGCGCGCCCGCGCTTGAGGATCTCCAGCGCGTGTCCGGTCCCAGGCGCGGAGACGAACCTCGTGGGCCGGGGCTTTCCGGTCAGTCCCAGGCAGATCTTCCACGTGTCGCCGTCCAACTCGTAAATCCCCAGCGACCGGTTGCCTGCCTCCGGCCCCGTTTCGAATAGCAGGTCGAATGTTCTGGGACTCGCGGACTCGTCAATCGCCACCGTCCCCGAGCACTCCGCGCCCATGTTCAGGCTGGTGAACCTGCCACGCTGGATGGCGATTTGCGCTCCAACCGCAGGGAACTTGTGCCCGTCCATTTCCAGTGAGACGATATCCCAGGTCCCCTGCAGCGCCTTCATGTCCGGTTTCATACGCTCGACGCACCCTCCCTTCGCCACGATTCCTACACAGTAGAAAAGATGTCCGGGGCTGTCAACGGTTTCACGAAGCGGCACTTGTAAAGTTTGACGCGAAATCGCCCTGGCGCGGGTGGGGCGCAGCGGCAGCGCGCCGTGGCTTATAATCGTTGGAACGTCAGGTAACGATATATGCCACTACGCTCAACTGTGCTTCGTAACGCGCTCCTCTTGTCCGTCCTGCTAACCGGCGGCGCTCAGGCGCAATGGGTTCCCGGAAGCCCCGTAACCAGCTACAAGCAGCAGCCCGATGGCGTCTTGCTGACCTTGGGCACCGGTGTTCTGCGGGTGCAGGTCTGCACCGATTCCATCCTTCGCATCACCCAGTCCCCCACCGCGACCATCCCCGATCTGCCGGAGTACGTGGTCACCAAAACCTCCTGGCCGCCGGCCAAATTCACCGTGCAGGAGGAGCAGCGCGGCATCGTCATTTCCACCAGCCGCGTCCGCGTGGTGGTCTCCCGCAGGGACAGTTCGCTCACTTACAGCGAGGTCGGCGGGAAACATTTAGTCGGCTTCGACCCCAACACGTTCACGCCGGTAACGGTGAACGGCGAGAAGATGTACCAATCCGAAGCGGACATCGGGATGTGGAATTCCACCGAGGCCTTTTACGGGCTCGGCCAGCACCAGGCCGGCGTGTGGAACTACCACGGCGAGTCGGTCCCCATGGCGCAGGATAACACCAACATCGCCATCCCGCTGCTGCTGTCGAGCAACGGTTACGGGATCTTCTGGAACAATGCGGCGCGCGGGGCCTTCGACAACAAGTTCCTGCACGGCATGTATATCACCTTTGAAGCCGCCGACACCGTCGACTACTACTTTCTCTACGGCCCCGACTTCGACAAGATGGTGGCCAGCTACCGGGAACTTACCGGCACGGCGCCGCTGTTCGGTAAGTGGGCCTACGGATTCTGGCAATGTAAGAATAAGTATAACTCGCAGGCCGAGCTGCTGGAAATTGCGGGCAAGTACCGCCAACTGCACATCCCCGCCGACAACATCGTGCAGGACTGGTACTGGTGGGGCATCATGGGCGATTTCAAGTTCAACAAGAACTATCCCGACCCGCCGGCCTTGCTCAAAGGCCTGCACGACGACCACTTCCACCTCATGATTTCGGTGTGGCCGTACTTCGGCCCCGGCTCGGACGTGTATGCCGACATGGACAAGAAGGGCTTCTTCATCGCCAAGATGCAGTCGCCCGGCTTTCACCCCGTGGGCTCGGGCCTCTACGACGCCACCAATCCGGAGGCCCGCAAGTATTACTGGAACCTGATGAACAACGCGCTTTTCAAAATCGGGGTGGACGCCTGGTGGCTGGATACCACCGAGCCGGAAACCTCGGGGCGCGAGGTGAATCTCATGTCCCTCAACAAGGTCGCCATCGGCAACGGAGCGCGCTACAACAACCTTTACCCGCTCATGACCACCAAGGGCGTGTACGAGGGACAGCGCGCCGCCTCCGACCAGAAGCGCGTGTTCATTCTCACCCGTTCTTCCTATGCCGGAATGCAGCGGAACTCGGCCGCCACCTGGAGTGGCGACGTCAATTCCGATTGGGAGGACCTGCGCCGCCAGGTGCCCGCCGGACTGAATTACTCGCTCTCCGGCATGCCTTACTGGACCACCGACATCGGCGGTTTCACCTCTGGCAGTCCGGACGATCCGGCCTATCGCGAGTTATTCATTCGCTGGTTCCAATACGGCGCTTTCTGCCCCGTTTTCCGCGTGCACGGCACGCGCACGCCCAGCCACAACGAGCTGTGGAGCTACGGGCCGGAGGCGCAGAAGATACTCACCGCGTTCGACACGCTGCGCTACGAGTTGATGCCGTACATTTACTCCGTCGCCTGGAAGACCACCAGCGAGCACTACACCCCCATGCGGCCGCTGGTGATGGATTACCGCACCGACGTGCGCGCGCAGAACACCGGCGATGAATTCCTCTTCGGCCCGTCGATCCTGGTCAGCCCGGTAACGGAGCAGGGCGCCACCTCGCGCCACCTGTACCTGCCCAAGGCGCAATGGGTCGATTTCTGGAGCGGCAAAACCGTGGAAGGCGGCAAGGCCATCGACGCCGCGGCTCCGCTGGAGCGAATTCCGCTGTTCGTCCGCGCCGGTTCCATCGTCCCCATGGGTCCCGACGTGGAATACGCCGCCGAGAAACCCGCCGATCCGATCGAGTTGCGCGTCTATCGCGGCGCCGACGCCGCCTTTACTCTGTATGAAGACGAGAATGACACCTACAACTACGAGAAGGGCGCCTATGCCGTGATCCCGGTCGAGTGGAGCGAGAAAGCCGCGACCCTCACCATCGGCGCGCGCAAGGGCAGTTTTCCGGGGATGCTCGCCAACCGTACGTTCCGGATTGTATTCGTGGGCGAGAACCACGGCGCAGGCATCGGCTCGACAGCCAAACCCGACAAGGTGGTGCCGTACTCGGGCCAGCCGGTGACGGTGAAGCCGTAAAGGATCATAGCCACAGATGAACACAGATAAACACAGATGAAAGAAGGTTCTTATCTGTGTTCATCTGTGGCCCAATCGGTACTTTCCCGTCTTTATGAGGATCTGAGCGTTGAAAAAGAGTCATTTGTTGTTATTGCCCCCGCTATTCGCCGGAACCGCTTACACCGCGGACAACTATCACAACTTCCGCGTCGCCGTTTACGCCCGCGCTTATGAGGTCCGGCAGATGAAGGATCCCGCCTGGCTGGAGGCCCGCTGGGCCACCATTTCCAACGGCTTGAAGGTCGGCAAGATATACCTCGAAACCCATCGCGACGGCGTAATCCCGGATGCTGAGACTCTCGACGCCGCCAAGCGCTTCTTCCAGGGCAAGGGGGTGCAGACAGCCGGAGGAATCGCCACCGTCGCCAACGAGCGGAACCGCTTCGAGACGATCGTTTACACCGATCCGGAGCAGCGCAGGAAACTGCGCGAAGTCGTCGAGTACACCGCCAGGAATTTCGACGAGATCATCATCGACGATTTCTTTTTCACCAGCAGCAAGACGGAATCCGACATCCAGGCGAAGGGCGGCAAAACCTGGACGCGCTTTCGCCTCGACCTTATGGCCGAAGCGTCCCGCGACCTGTTAGTGGGACCCGCCAAGAAGGTCAACCCGAAAGTAAAAATGGTCATCAAGTACCCGAACTGGTGGGGGCATTTCCAGTACCTGGGTTACAACCTGGAGGACGAGCCGCGCATCTTCGACGGCGTCTACACCGGAGCCGAAACCCGCAACCCAACCAGCCCCGGCCAGCACCTGCAACAGTATCTGGGCTACGACCTGTTCCGTTACCTGGAAAACATCAAACCCGGCGGCAATGGCGGCGGCTGGGTGGATGAGGGCGGCTGGCGCGACAAGGAGCGCTTCGCCGAAGAACTGCAACTGCCGCTCTTCGCCAAAGCCCCGGAGATGACCCTCTTCGATTTCCGCCAGTTACTCCAGCCCATGCGCGACGCTCCGGCATCGGGACCCAACACTATCCCCGCCTACGCCGGCAGCGTCTTCGAACAGGTGGATGGGTTCCTGGGAAAGCTGGGGAAGCCGGTCGGTGTCATGAGCTACAAGCCCTACCATTCCTCGGGCGAAGACTTCCTGCACGACTTTTTCGGGATGATGGGGATCCCAGTCGAGTTGACCCCTGAGTTTCCCGCCGATGCGCCCACCGTGCTGCTCACCGAATCCGCCCGCTTCGATCCCGCCCTGGTAAGCAAGATGAAGAAACAACTGGCGGACGGCAAGAGAGTGGTGATCACCTCGGGCCTGCTGAGAGCCATTCAGGCGAAGGGATTGGGCGAGATCACGGAGATCGAATGCACCGCCAACAAGGCTCTGGTGCATGAGTTCCCCATGCGCGGAGCAATGGCGCGCTCGGAGAACGATATCCTCATCCCGGAGATCCGCTACCCCACCAACGACGCCTGGGAAGTAATCACCAGCGCCACGCAGGGACTGGGTTACCCCATTCTGATCGAAGCCGCCTACGGCAAGGGAACGCTGTATGTCCTGACCATCCCCGATAACATGGGCGACTTATACAACCTGCCGCCCGAAGTGCTGGCGCGCATCCGCGACGCCGTGGCCGGAAACCTTCCGGTGGTGCTGGAAGGTCCCGCCCAGGTTGGCTTGTTCGTTTACGACAACGGTAAGTTCATCCTCGAAAACTTCGCGGCTCCCGGCGGGAAATCCGTGACCGCGCGCGCCCTGGTGCAGGGCAAGGCCGCCGCACTTGTCGACGTGGTGACCGGCGAACGGATCGCGGGCCAGGCGCGCGGCGCCAGGATGGTCTTCGAACTCACCGTGCCGCCGGCCTCCTATCGCGTTCTGGGCGCGGAGCCTCAATAGGTCGCGACGGACACCCGCAGCACCACCGGATCGTCCCGGAAATTGAGCCCCGAATCCGTCTCGTCGCCATTCCAGATGCGGATCGGCTTGAAGACCCCGCCGGCGTAGGAGCCTTCTTCCACGCGCAGGAACTGGCGCTGCTTGCCGCTCGCCGCATTGCTGGGCCGGAAATCCACGCGGGCGTGGTAGCCCGTCACCAGGAACTGGTGGTCGCCCAGTTGCGCCACCAGGGCGCGCCCGGACGGTTCGGGATTGCCCTCCGCTGAGCCTCCGCGGCGCCCCGATCCGTAAGATACCTCGGCGTTCCAGGCGCCGAACGCCAGCGTCTGCCGCGGCTTGCCTTTCTCTTCCGCCACGGCCTGCAGTTTCCCCTCGAAATTCAACCTGGCGATCTCCCGCATCATGGGGCCGATCAGCCGGTAGTTCAGCGCCCATGGCTCCAGGGCATCCTCGGGTTTCGAACCAGGGCCGCCGCGATTGGCGGTGTAGTCCAGACCAAACGGAGAGTAGCCGATGGTCTGCAGGTTGAGCGCCGAAAAGAAAAGCCGCGGCGTGTTCTTATCGCCTCCCGTCTCCGGCACGAACAGCGCGTTGTCGCCGCGATGGTACAACTCCATCACCTTCAGATAGGGCGTCGAGTCGCTCATGTAGATATCCGGCGCCTCAATGTCGAGCGCCGGCGCGGCCACCTTATAAATGGAAATCACGTTGTCGGTAGGACCGCCGCTCTCGTAAGTTCCGGGAGCGCCCGGTTTGATAGGGTCGCGCAGCGCCGCGTTGGCGTACAGCGGCAGCGGATATACCGCCTTTCCGGCGGCCGCCACCTGCTGGATGTATTTGGCCACGCTCCAGGCGTGGAAGTTCACCTGGGCTTCCGCTCCGAAAACCTCCTGCCAGTTCGCCGTGGCCGAGGGGGCTTGCGCGCCCATGGCCTTCACCACTTCGGCCGGCACCGGCGCTTCGAACAACTTATTCGCCTCCGGCGAGTAGTCCCGCTGGCTGCCCCACGTTCCCGGTTCGTTCTCCACCTGCACCATCAGCACCGTGCGTTGCGGGTCGGCCGCCTTGAGATGGCCCATGAACGCGGCGAAGGCCTTCTTATCCAGCTCGCACGCCGCCTGCGCGTAGGGCGACGGGGAATCCACCGCGCGCCCGTTCTTGTCCACCAGGTGCGGAAGGAGTTCCGGCTCCAGCTTCATCCACTCCGGCGTATAGTGCTGGCTGCCGTTCTTCCACGTTCCGAACCACAGTATGACCAGGTGCAGATGGTGTTGCCGCGCCCCGGCCAGCAGCGCATCCACTATGGTGAAATCGTACTGCCCCCGCTTGGCCTCGATCTGTTCCCAGTAGACCGGCATTTCCACCGTATTGACGTGCAGGTATTCCATGGCAGGCCATACCTTCGGCAACATCGCCGGCCAGGAGCTCGAATTGTGCACCTGAGCGCCCAGCATGAGGTAGGGCGCATCGTCCACGAAGAGCGCGTAGCGCCCGTCTTTCTGCACCACGCGGGGAATCGGCGATTCCTTCACCTGCGCGCACAAGGTGGCCGCCGCGAGAATCAAAAGAACCGAAGTACGTCGCATATCAGACCTCCAATAGATGTTACTGTGCCGCCGCTCGCGAATGGAGCCGGATGCCGGCCTCGCCCGCTCCATTCCCCGAACAATCGTACCATCGCGCCGGGGCGTCGCCGGACGCCCGCCCCAATCTCCAACCCGTCCGCCAACCCGCCAGGCGGCTGCTTCTAACATTCTGCAATCCCAGCGTCCAGGTTCGACTGGCCCAGTCTGTGCCGAAGCAGCTTAGCGACCCGCGCCAGACAGCTTCTCAACCGCGCCCCACAACCTGCCCCGGCCTACCCAGCGGCGGGGGTTGCCGCCTCCGGGCTCGGAGTCTTTTCGGTGTACATCTTAGTCAAAGGATCGTACCAGGTGAACTTCAAGATGGCTGAAGTTACCAGGACCACCGCTAGCGCGATCAGGGCGATGTTGTAGCGGCGGATCACCACGTAGATCGGCAGGGCGATGAGACTGGTCTGCCAGGCAATCCCGACCGCCACGTTGAACATGTCGCGCCAGAAATCGGGGTTCGGCTGGAAGCTGGGATCTTCCGCGCGGACCTTGGCAAGTACCGGGCCCCAGAAGCCCCACGGCCGCACGCGGCGGTAAAAGGCCTTCAGCACTTCATCGTCTTCGGGCTTGGTCAGGAAAGTACCCAGCAGGCATCCCACAATCGATATCGCCAGGATCAGCGGGAAAGCGTTTAAGGGCCTGACATTGGGCAGGGTCACGGGGACTATCATGGATGCCGCAATGCCTGCCACCATGCCCCAGAAGTAGCCGTACCCGTTGAAGCGCCACCAATACCACTTCAGCACGTTAGCCGCTGTGTAACCGCCCCACAGAGCGGAAACGATCCATTGGATGACGGAATCGATGGAACCCACAAACCAGCCGATAGAGATGCCCAGGGCGACAACCGCGAACGATGCCACATAACTCAAGCGGACACAGGCGCGCTCGCTGGCTTGCGGGTTGATGAACTTCCTGTAAATGTCATTCACCAGATACGGCGGCGCCGAGTTCACTGTAGCGGCGAAATTCGACATGAAGGCAGCCAATAGCCCGGCCACCAGAACGCCCAGGAGACCGACCGGAACGAAATGGCTGAGCGCATCCGGCAGCACCATTTCGAAATCCATCTTGGTTCCCATGGCCCGGATCTTGTCGCTGTAGAAAACCAGGGCCAGAATGGTGAGCCCGGTAATCATGAAGTAGCGCGGCACGTTCAATACCACATTCACCACGGCGCTCATCATGGAGGCCTCGCGCGGATTGCGCGTGGAGAGAATCCGCTGCATGTCGTAATTCGGGGCGGGGCCGGCCACGCTGAGCAAGAACCCTTTGAACAGCATCATTATGAAGAAAAAGCCGAATATCGAGTAACCATCTTCGTGAATCTTGACATTCACAGCCTGGATGAGTCCCGACCAGTCCAGGTTGAGGTGCCAGCCGAACCATATCTGGTCCCACCCGGCCGGCACGGCGCGGCGCAAGGCCTCCGGCGAAACTCGCGCGATGGCGATTAGGCCGATGGCAATCGAGGCGATGGACAGCAGGCAGAACTGGAGCACCTCCGTGATCACCACGCTGAACATGCCGCCCTTGACGACGTAGAAGGTGGTGATCGCCATCAGGATCAGCGCATACTCATTGGCGGAAAGGTGCCAGGGAAGGAAGTCGGTGGCGAACTTGCCTATACCCTTGAACCCGTAAGTGAGAAACCCGATCACGCTGACCAGGGCGAAGATCACCACGATCAGGTGCGACAGCCGCGCGCCCCGGCCTTTGCCGAATCGCGTGGTGATCCACTCCGCGCCGGTCGTCACGCCCGATCGGCGCAGCCACGCCGAGAGGAAAACCATCAGAAAGATCTGGTTGAAGACCGGCCATAGCCACGGAATCCACACGCTCTTGAGACCGTAGATGAACAGTAAGTAGACCAGCCACATGGTCCCGGCGATATCGAACATCCCCGATGCGTTGGATACGCCCAGCACATACCACGGCAGAACATTGCCTCCCAGAAAATAGGCCTTCGTATCCCTGGAGGCTCTATGCGAAACCCAGTAGCCCACGAAGACGGATGTCAACAGAAAAGCGACGATGATGATAATGTCCGCAAGATGTAAGTTCACCGATACCTCGATTTCCCAGCCTGAGCCAGTCGATCACGGGGCACGGACCACGCTCGACGCGAGCGTTCCGGAGCCGTTCGTGAAGCCAAATCATACCAGAACGACGGCTTCGGGGAAACGCCCCGGTAGATTCTGGCGGTTTCAGCGGTCCTTTTCGCATGGGAGCCGTCTCCACAGCCGGGCTGAAGGCCCCACCCCGATGGAGGGCGGCGTTCACCAGCGCCGCCCGAGCCCCGCTTTTCATGAAATATTGGGAACCGTGTGATATGCTCTAGCCGTGCGGCGGAGCCAGGACAAAAAGCGTGTGACCATCGTGGACGTGGCGGCCAAGGCGGGCGTGTCGCTGGGAACCGTCTCGCGGGTGCTGAACAACCGGCGGGACGTCGATAGGGAATTACGGCGCCGCGTGACGGATGCCGTCCGTGTCCTGGGGTACGTGCGCGGGGAGCACGGACGGCGGGCGTCGCGGGAAGCCGGTCCGATCATCACCTTCGTGCTCGGCAATCGCGAGTTCCTGCACCCCATGCACGCCCGCATGCTGCAGGGAGCCGAGCGGTACTGCGAGGAGCCGGGATATTACCTGGTCTTCAAGCGGCTGGGGTACGCCCCCGCGGCGCCGCCGGCGGAGTTGGGGCTGCCCTCGCTGCTGCGCCAGCACGGCATCGCGGATTGCCTGATTCTGGCCGGCACCAATTACCCCAACCTGATCGAAGCCACCGAGGCCGCCGGCGTTCCCTACGTTCTCTATCGCAACAACCTGGTGGGAAACCCGCCGCGCGAGGGCGCCGACCAGGTGCGCGCCGACGACCGGGCCGGGTCCATGGAAGCCGTGCGATACCTGGCGCGTCTGGGACACAAACGCATCTGTTTCATCGGCGACATCTCCCTGCCGTGGTTCGCCAACCGGTACCAGGCGTATTGCGCCGCCATGAGTGAGGCGGGCCTCGATCCCTTGGCGCAGACCGTGGGATTGGCGGAGGACAGCTTTCGCAACGGCTACGCCAGCACCGAAGCCATCCTCCGCCAGGGAATCCATCCCACAGCCATCTTCGCCGCCTCGGACCACGTGGCATTGGGCGTACTGGAGCAGTTGCGGCGTAGCCGGGTGCGGGTGCCCGAGGATTGTTCGGTGGTGGGATTCGACGATCTGCCGGACGCCGGTTTGACCAGTCCGCCGCTGACCACCGTGCATAATCCGTTCTTCGAGTTGGGGCGGGAACTTGCAAGGATGGCCATCGAGAAGGCCAAGGCGCCGTGCCAGCCGCAGCCGGAAGTGGTGCTGCCCACGGAACTGGTGTTGCGCGGGACCACGTGGCCCAGCCTGAACGGAAGCGTGGCGGGGTAGCGGCGCTCGCGCGGCGGTCTGTGACCGCGCATTCCGGGTGCAACCGCGGGCCGGCGTCCGCCGCTTAACATTTAACAACCTTCAGCGCGGGGAATGGGTTAATCCTTCAAGTAAGGAGGGATTGAAGAATGTCTGTTTCAGCCGTAGCGCGGTTCTGCGCCGGCGCGGCTGTGCCATGCTGGCGCCGCCCGAAGCCGTGACCGGCGTTGCCGCGGTGCATGCCGGCGGATTCGGACTCGTCCCTGTATCTGCGGTGATCGGATCGCCCACGCAATCGGGCACGGTTTCGCCGCTGCGGGTACCCCGATTACCTTACAACACCGAGATGGAGCCAGAGCGATGAGCGTTTTCCCGCGGTGCGGACTGTTCGCGGTGCTGGGGATTTGCATGGCGGCTCGGGCGCAAAGTCCAGCGCCCGACCTGCGCGGAATTTACATATACACCAATGACGTATCGCAAATCACCAATGCCACCGCCGCCGCCCTTACCGCCTCGTTTGGACTCCCCGGCGTGGATGGCGCGGCGGTAGTTATCGGCTGGGACGCCGTCGAGCCCGCCATGGGCCAGTATCAGTGGACCCTGCTCGATCGGTGGATCGGCCAGGTCACCGCCCTGAACAAGATGATCGACCTGGTGGTGATGGCTGGAATCGCGACTCCCCCGTGGCTGTTCCAGCCCGCGCCCTCCGGAGTCGGCGCCAAGCCTCTGAACTTCACCATCTCCCCGCATGACGGCCTGACCAGCGAGTGCGATTCGGAGACCATCGCGCCGCCCTGGGATGCCGGGTTTCTCAGCCGTTGGGATTCATTGCTCGCGGCGCTGGCGGCGCATCTGAAGAGCGCGGGGACTTACAATTCCATCGGGCTCGTGCGCCTCACCGGAATCAACCGGACCACCGAAGAGTTGCGGCTCCCGGCGGAGCCCGCGGCTCAGAACGGCCTGGCGTGCATCACCGACGCGGTGGCCACCTGGCAGCAAGCGGGCTACAAGCCATCGCTCGTGCAACAGGCTTGGAACGCGATTCTCGCGTCGTTTCAGAAAAGTTTCCCCGGCGAGTCCTTCAGCGTTTCGCTGATTCCCACGAGCGCCGCCTGGCCTCCCATCGCCGAGGACGGTTCCCTCATCGCCGGCACTCAGCCGGATCTGACCCAGATGCTGATCGCGGCTGCCGCCCAGGAGTTCCCCGGCCGCCTGGTAGTGCAATACGACTTTCTCATGCCAAGCGAGGCGGCGTCGCCCGACGTGATCTCGGCGGCGCAAACCCTGGGCGCCATGGCGGCCTTCCAGACCAACGAATACTTGGGGGGGCAGGGCGCCGCCTGCTCCGAGCCTGTTACTAACCCGGCGCCGTGCACCACGGCGACCTATCTTCAACTTCTCGAAACGGGGATTTACCCGCTGGGCCAGAGCAACCCGCTGCGAGCGCAGTATATCGAAGTCTTTCACGACAACGCCGCGGCGTTTCCCGACGATATACTCACGGCGCACTCCGAACTGGCGCCGCCGGCGGTTTCGCTCGTCGCGAACGCGGAAGGCGAAGCTCCCGCGATAGCCCCAAACACCTGGGTGGAAATCAAAGGGGAAGGTTTGTCTCTTACAGGCGATTCGCGCATCTGGCAGGGGCCGGACTTCGTGAATAGTAAGTTGCCCACGCAATTGGACGGTGTCGGCGCTACCGTGAACGGGAAACCGGCCTATGTTTACTACATCAGCCCCGCGCAGGTCAACATCCTGACGCCGCCCGATGCCATGACCGGCGCGGTCCAGGTGCAGGTGACGACCAACGGAATCGCCAGCACCGCGTTCACTGCCCAGGCGCAGGCGCTGGCGCCCTCATTGTTCCAGTACGCCTACAATGGCGCGACCTACGTCGCGGCGGTGCATTCGAGCGGGGCCACGGCCGGCCCGGCAAGCATCCCCGGTTTCGCTCCCGCCAAGCCCGGCGAGACGGTGATGTTGTATGCCAACGGCTTCGGCCCCACTTCCACTCCGGTGGTGAGCGGATCGCCGATGCAATCGGGAACGCTCTCGCCGCTGCCGGAGGTCAAGATCGGCGGCGTGGCGGCCACGGTGAACTTCGCCGGCCTGGTTGCGCCCGGCCTGTTTCAGTTCAACGTGGTGGTGCCGGCGTCGCTGGCGGATGGGGACCAGCTTGTCACGGCGGCTTACGGCGGCCTGATTACCCAGGCCGGCACTTTGCTCGCTGTCCAGCACTGAGGGAGAAGCTCAGGAGACTTCGATATGCTTTCGAGACACGCACGCTTGATGTTGTGGGCCGGCGCGGCGGCCCTTGCCCAGCAGTCCCACCCGCCCGCCATCGTATCGATTTCGGTCTGCAGCCCCACCGGAGCGGGCGGCGCTGGAAGCTGTCCCAGCGGCAGCTTCGACACCCAGCAGACCGTGCTCGCTCCCGATGGGAGTGGCAATCCGATCAATATGTACGGCGGACTCGCCACCCTGGCCGACGAGCATTCCACCATCTTCCCGCCGGGAACGTTCGCCGCCCAGAGCGGCTACCTCTTCTTCGTGGCGACCCGCACCAATGCCAACCCGATTTCCAGCGGACTGGTGGCGCTGGAAAGCGCCGGCCCGCCGGACGCCAAGGGGCGCTGGACGCTGGATTTCGCCGCCAGTTTCACTCCCAGCCAGCTTTTTGTCTCGCCCGTTGAGCATCCTCAGTGCCCCACTGTCCCCGACGGCAATCCCGCTCACCAGGACCAGACGTTCGACCTGAATTACGCCGACCCTGGAACCGTGCTGGCCGATCCTACCAACCCGGTTCCTGGGAGCTTGCTGATGATTTACGAAGGGACCACTCGCTGCATCGGTCTTGCGGGGAACACCAACGCGGGCAGTAGCTTCTACTCCACAATCGCCGTCGCCACCTCGTTGGACTACGGTCACACCTGGCCCAGCTATCGCTATCTGCTCGGCCCGAATGGGACTCCACAGCACCCCGTCCCCGCTCAAAGCCCGTCGGCCGGGCCGCAGCAGCCGGCGGGCGCATCCGGCAACCAGGTTTGCCTCGGCAACGACTGCACCGCGCCGCCCTGGCCGCCCGGCGCGAACTACGGCCGCTACGCCGTGCTGGGTCCCCAGGTCTCCATTGCAGCCGCCATGGCGAACCCGTCGGCCAACGGCGGTCTTACCGGCCACATGGGCGATTCCGAGCCATCGGCCTTTGCCGACGATGTCAGCTCCACTCCCGCACAATACGTTTACGAAGTGCATGGTTACGCGCCCGGCCCATCCGCGCTGGGCAACCCGCCCATCTCGCCGCCCTACAACCTGAGTAGCGACGTGATGATCGCTCGCGCCGCTCTCAACGGGGGAACGGCTCCGCTGCAGTTTCTGAAATGGAATGGGACGGCTTTCGCGGAGCCCGGCATGGGCGGCCTGGAGAGCCCCGTTTTTCCGGTTGGGTCACCCAAAAACTGCGAGGGCACCGGTCAACTCAGAGATATGGGTTCGATCGGTTACGTGGAACCGGCGCAGCAGTATCTGCTGGTCTTTGTCTGCCAGGCGTCCAGCGACCCCCTGACTCAAGCCGCGGGACCCGGCGCTGCCTGGTTCTATTCCACCAGTTATGACGTTTCCGACCCGACCCAATGGAGCCCGCCGCAGGAGATTGCCGGCTCCTGGAGCACCATGATTCCGAATAGCAACGGGTGCCTCGATTTCAACGGGTGGTACCCGTCGCTAATGTCCCTCAGCACCAAGGCCGGTCACCTGTCGTCCACCGGGTTTGTGTTCTTCATGCAGGGTTGTGCCGGCGACCCGAATGGCAACTCCAATGGCGAGCCGCCGGCGCGGGTGTTCTCGTCGCGTGCATTTACCATTACGACCGGGCCGGCCGCCCCCACCATATCCCTGGTCGCCAACGCCGAGGGTGAAGCGCCCACCATCGCGCCCAATACCTGGGTCGAGGTCAAGGGCGCAAACCTGGCGCCGGCCGGCGATGCGCGCATCTGGCAGGGATCGGACTTCGTGAATAACAAGATGCCCACGCAACTGGATGGCGTCAGCGCGACGGTGAACGGGAAAGCGGCTTACATTTACTACATCAGCCCCGCGCAGGTGAATATTCTGACGCCGCCCGATGCCATGACCGGCGCGGTCGCGGTGCAGGTGACCAACAACGGCGTTGCCAGCGCCGCGTTCACGGCCCAGGCGCAGGCGGAAGCGCCGTCGCTGTTCGACTGGGCCTACAACGGCGCGCTCTACGTCGCGGCAGTACATTCCAGCGGGGCTGCGGTCGGCCCGGCCAGCCTTTCCAGCTCCGGCTTCGCTCCGGCCACGCCCGGCGAGACGGTGATGGTGTATGGCAACGGATTCGGCCCCACGCAGGCAGCCGTGGTGAGCGGATCGCCGGCGCAATCGGGCGCGCTGTCGCCGCTGCCGGCGGTCAAAATCGGCGGCGTCGCGGCGACGGTGAACTTCGCCGGCCTGGTTGCTCCGGGCCAGTTTCAGTTCAACGTCGTGGTGCCGGCCTCGCTGGCGGATGGGGACCAGCCCATCGTGGCGGCTTACGGCGGATTTAGCACTCAGTCAGGGACGCTCATTTCCGTCCAACGTTGACGCCGTGGGCGCGCCATCGCGCCGTCCGTTGATGTAGCCTGGGAGGGTGCAACGCCGACACTTCATCCAGACCTGCGCCGCCGGTGCGCTGGCCCTGGGCGCGGACTCCGGAATCTCCGCGCAGCCCATGAGCGCCGCCGCGCTCGAGGCAGCCTTCCGCAATCCTCCGACCACCGCGCTGGCGCGCACGTGGTGGCACTGGATGAACGGGAACATCTCGGAAATCGGGATCACCCGCGACCTGGAAGCCATGAAGCGCGTGGGCTGCAGCGGCTTCCACATTTTCCAGGTGGGCTCGGGCATCGCCAAAGGCCCGGTGGATTACGGCAGCCCGCAGCACTTCGCGCTGCTGCGCCACGCCGCGCGGGAGGCCGAGCGGTTGGGGCTGGAGTTCGCCATGCACAATTGCCCCGGCTGGTCGTCCAGCGGCGGCCCGTGGATCCCGCCGGAACTGTCCATGCAGGCGCTCACCTGGTCGGAGACGTTTGTCGCCGGCGGGCAAAGGGTCGGCGTGGCCCTCGGCCGCCCGCCGGCGCGGCGCGACTACTACCGCGACGCGATGGTGCTGGCGATTCCGGCGGGGCCGGGCGAAGAGCTGCGGCCCACCCTGAAACCCCTCGCGCCGGACAGTCCCGTCACTTATCTGGAGTTCGCCGAGCCCATCGAGGCGCGCAGCGTGACGGTGTACTGGGAACCGGCCGCTCCGCCCAGCGCGCCTCGCCCCGGCAACCGTTTCGGGGTGATGGCCGTTTCCGACGACGGCTCGGCCTACCGCAAGCTGGCGGATCTCGAAGCGGCGTCCGCCCCGGGGCGCGGCGGCATGTTGCCCTATCCGCTGACCGCCAGCTTTCCAGCCACGCGCGCGAAGTTCTTCCAGTTCGCGGCCACCCAGCCCATGCGCGTGACGGACGTGCGTTTTTCGGCGGCCTCGCGCATCGCCAATTGGGCGGGCAAGGCCAGCTTCGGCGGCCACGCCAATACGCCGGCCACGGTGGAAGCGGGCGGCCGCTTCATCGAAGCCGCGTCGGTGATCGACATCACCGGCCACATGAACGCGCAGGGCCAGCTCGATTGGAACGCGCCGGCCGGCAACTGGGTCGTCCTCCGCATCGGGCAGACCACCACCGGCGCCATCAACAGCCCCGGCCCCGATGGCGGCGTGGGCCTGGAGTGCGACAAGTTCAGCCGCGAGGCCTACGAGTTCCACTTCAACAAGTTCTTCGGGCCGCTGTTCGACGCCATCGCGCCGCTGGCCGCCAAGGGCATGGCGGGCGCCACCATCGACAGCTACGAAACCGGGTTGCAGAACTGGACCGCGAAGTTTCCCGAGGAGTTCCTCAAGCGCCGCGGGTACGATTTGAAACCCTACATGCCGGCCATGTTCGGCCGCGTGGTGGGCTCGCCCGAAGTCTCCGACCGCTTCCTGTGGGATATCCGCAAGACGCAGGCCGAGCTCATGCAGGAGAACTACTACGGCGAGTTCCAGCGGCAGTGCCACAAGCACGGCATGAAGTCGTTTCTGGAACCGTACGATCCCGGCAATTTCGACGAGATGCCCACCGGCCAGTACGCCGACATGGTGATGGGCGAATTCTGGCTGGGGCAGCCCAACCAGCACAGCATCAAGCTGGTGGCCTCGGTGGGGCACGTTTACGACAAAAAGATCATTGCGGCGGAGAGCTTCACCGGCTCGTCGAAATGGCAGGAGCATCCCTATTGCATGAAGACCCTCGGCGACTTCATGTACGCGCAGGGGCTCAACCAGTTCGTGTTCCACCGCTATTGCCACCAGCCCCATCCCGACGCGCGCCCCGGCATGACCATGGGCCCGTGGGGCTGGCACTTCGAGCGCACCAACACGTGGTTCGAGAAGTCCTCGGGCTGGCTGAAAGGCTACGTGGCGCGCGCGCAGAGCCTGCTGCGGCAGGGCGTTTTTGTGGCCGACCTGTTGTATTTCACGGGCGAGGATTCGCCGCAGGTATCACCCACGAGGGAGCAGCTCGAACCGCCGCCGCCCGCGGGATACGACTGGGACACCATCGATGCCGAGGCCATTCTGACCCGTGTGAAGATTGAGGACGGGCGGATCGCGCTCCCCGGCGGACAGACCTACAGCGTGCTGGTGCTGCCACCGCGGAAGAAGATATCGCTCGCCTTGCTCCGCAAGATCCGCGACTTAGTAAGTGACGGGATGAAACTGTTAGTGACGTCGCGGCCCGATCGGATTCCGGGGCTGACGGATTACCCCAACTGCGACGCCGAAGTTGGCCGGATTGTAAGCGAGGTGTGGGGCGATCTGGACGGCGCGGCAGTGAAGGAGCGGTCGTTCGGGAAGGGACGGGTGTTCTGGAGCGAGCCCAGCGGCCCGCTCGCAGAGCAGATGGGGCTTGGGCCGATCACCATGGTAATGGGGAAGCTGGGCACGAATGTGGATTTCACCTTCGACTCCTGGCAGGTGAATGCGTCTGTCCACTGGATCCACCGGCGAGTGGGCGACGCCGACGTCTATTTCGTGGCGAACCGGCGGAGGGATTCTGCCGATCTCGTGTGCCGGTTCCGGACCAGCGGCAAGCAGGCGGAGATTTGGGACGCGGCGACGGGCGAGATCGTCGAGACGCCCTTGTTTGGAGCCCTTGGTGACCGGACATGGGTGCAACTACACTTGGAGCCGGCGGGATCCCGGTTCGTGGTGTTCCGCTCGGCGGCAACGCCACCGCAGCGTCCGCCGCGGCTTTTCGCCCATTCCCAGGATGTGCCCCAACCGGCGACGGGGAGCTTCTCGATCGGCATGTGGGTCAAGCCGGAGATGGAGATGGGGATTCCGCAGGTTGGCGGCGGCGGGCCCGGCACCAGTGCGGCTAGCGGTATGATCAACCCGACGTTCGTGTTCTATCCGCCTGCCGGCGGAAAGGATGCAACGTGCGGATTGGCCGTGGCTCGCAACGGGCTGGCGCTGTATGAGCGGACTACCGGCAGCCCGGCTCCAGTGCTAGTGGCGCGCGTGCCGCTCGCCGGCTGGACGCACGTGGCCGTGGTCTACCGGGACGGCGTGCCATCGCTGTACGTTGGGGGGAAACGCGTTGCGGAGGGCAAGAAATCGGGAATGACCGTTGATGCGCACCTCGAGCCCTCGTGGGATGCGCCTATGGACTTCATGGGGCAGATGACCCTGCCAGTGATTACCCACGGCGCTGTGGACGATTCCCGCATCCAGCAACTCGCCGCGGCGGGATTGCCCGATCCCGAGGAGCCGCCGGCATTCGAGCCTTCGGCCGGTGCGACAGCCGGACTGCTGTTCTGGCAGGAGGGAGAGTACACCGTGGGCGACAAGCCGCTCCAGGTTTCCGGCATCCCCAAACCCATCCTCATCCCCGGCCCCTGGACCGTGACCTTCCCGCCCAACCTGGGCGCCCCGCCGCAGATCACGCTGCCCGAGCTGAAATCTTTGCACCGTCATGAACTCGACGGCGTGAAGTACTTTTCCGGCACGGCCACTTACACCACGCGCTTTCAGGTGGCTGCCGATGCCACCGCCAACGGCAAGCGGCTGTACCTCGACCTCGGCCGCGTGGAAGTGATCGCCGAAGTGAGAGTGAACGGCAAGCCGGCGGGCAACCTCTGGAAATTCCCTTATCGCACCGAAATTACCGCGCTCGTGCACCCCGGCGAGAACGCGCTCGAAATCGAAGTGACCAATCTCTGGCCGAACCGCCTGATCGGCGACGAGCAATTGCCGCCGGAGTACGAATACGCCGGCGCGACCGGCGGCATCAAAGCCATCCCCGATTGGTACGCGCAGGGCAAGCCCAAACCGCCCAGCCCGCGCGTGGGGTTCGCCACCTGGAAGTGGTATTCCAAGGACGACCCGCTGCTGGAGAGCGGGCTGCTGGGGCCGGTGAAGCTGCGCACGGCCATCCGGCGGGACGTGTAGGATAGTTTCATGGCCAACGCAATGTTCGACGTGGAGTGCCCCTGCTGCCAGGCGATCCTCAGAATCGACCCCGAAACCCAGGTCGTGATCGCGCACACCGTGCCCGAGAAGCCCAAGCCCATCGAGGACCTGGCGGCCGAGGTCGCCAAGCTCAAGGGCGCGGGCGCGCGCCGCGAGGAGGTCTTCCGCAAACAGGTGGAAGCCGAGCGGTCGCACGCCGAGGTGCTGGGAAAAAAATTCGACGAGCTTTTCCGGCGCGCCAAGGAAAACCCCACCGACGACAAGCCGGTGCGGGACATCGACCTGTAGGCGCGCTAAAACCGCGTCACTTCGCTGAAGCGGAAATCGCGCACCTTCATGGCCGGGACCACCATGTCGATGGTTTCTTCTCCCGAGGCGCGCACCGGCGCCGAAAGCGCCTCCACGTTGGAGAGCAGTTCCATCAGGCCCTGATTGAAGCGGAAGTTGCGCAGTCCCGCAGTCACCGCCCCGTCTTCCACCAGGAACGTGCCGTCGCGCGTCATGCCGGTGAAGACTTTTTCGTACGGGTCCACCTCGCGGATGTACCAGAGGCGCGTCACCAGGATGGCCCGTTCGGCCGACGCCACCATCCCCTCCACCGTGGATTCGCCGCCCGCGATCGCGATGTTAACCGGGGCTTCCCCGAACTCGTTGGGCAGCGGAAAGCCGTGGCCGGTGGCCTCCACGCCATCCAGCGCCGCGGCCGCGCGGCTATAAGCGATGTCGCGGACCACTCCGCCCTCCACCAGCGTCAGGCGGCGGCGCGGCACGCCTTCGCCATCGAACGGCGCTCCCGATTGCAGCGGATGGAGCGCGTCGTCGTGTATGTCGATGTTGGCTCCGAAAACCCTCTTCCCGATGCGGTCGTTGAGGAAACTGCGGCCGTCGCGCACCGCCGTGGCGCTGAAATCGGCGAACATCTGGCCCACCAGGTCGAGCACCGCGGCCGGTTCCAGGATCACCGTGTAGCGCCCCGGCGGGAGCTCGCGCGGAGCCCGCGACAGTGCGGCCTTGCGCGCGGCGGATTCGGCCAGCTCGGCCGGGCGCAGCACGCTCGCATCGCAAGCCCCAGCTTTGGCCCATCCGGAGCTGTCGGCGGCCATGGCCGTGATGGAGAAGCGCGCCATGGTCTCGCGATGATGCGCCATAACGCCGCGCGAATTCCGCAGCCACAAGCTGGTTTCACCGGTGGAGTAAATTCCCGCCGCGGTCTGCCCGGCCGCTTCCACCACGCGTATGGCTTCGGCCACGGCGCCGGCCCGTTCGCCGGGCGTGGCCTGGGCGGTCGATTCGAACCACCGCGCGGGTTGCGGACAGGCAGCCGGTTCGGCCAGCGGGAGCATCTCGGGATCGATTTCGCAGGCGCGGGCCAGCGCCACGGCCTGGGCCACCACCTCGCGGATGCTCTCGCCATCCAGCCGGTTGGTGGAGGCGCGCGCCGTGCGGCCGTCCACCAGCGCGCGCACCGAAAGGTGCCTCGCCCGCTCCGCCACGTTCTGGTGAATGGCGTTGTTGGCAAAGCGCGTCAGCGCCTCGTTGTGGGACGTCTCGATGGCTTCCACCTCCGTCACGCCCAGGGCGCGGGCGGCGTCGCACACCCGCCCGAAGACAGCCTCACTCGCCATACGCGCTCCCCACATGGATGCCGCGAAAACGCGCCGGGCTGGCTCCGTGGCCCGTGCCCATCACCTGCTCGGGCTGCCCCTTGCCGCAATTGGGGACGCCCCACAGCGTCCAGTGCTCCGGCCCGGCGACCGCCGAACACGCGTTCCAGAATTCCGTGGTTATGCCGCTGTAGCTCGGGTTCTTCAACATGCGTACGCGCTTGCCGCCGCGGATCTCCCAGCCGATCTCGCAGCCGAACTGGAAGTGGTACCGCTTGTCGTCGATCGACCAGCTCCGGTTGGTTTCCATGTAGATGCCGTCGCCCATGCCGAAAACCTCATCGAGCGGCTGCCGGCCGGGCAGCAGGCTCACGTTGGTCATGCGGATGAGCGGCAGCCGCGCCCAGCCGTCGGCGCGCATGCAGCCGTTGGAACGCGTCTCACCAATGGCGCAGGCCGTCTCGCGCGAGGTCATGTAGCCGGTGAACCGGCCGGCGCGCACGATGTCCGTGGATTGCGCCGGCACGCCTTCGTCGTCGTAGGCGAACGTGCCCAGCCCGGGACCGTGATCGAGGCGCGCGTCCGCCACCACGTTGACCAGCTCCGATCCATAGCGCAGCCGGCCGAGCTGGTCGAGCGTGAGAAAGCTCATGCCCGCGTAGTTGGCCTCGCTGCCCAGGACGCGGTCCAGTTCGATGGGGTGGCCGATGGACTCGTGGATCTGCAGGCCGAGCTGCGAGCTGTCGAGGATGAGATCGAACTGGCCTTCGGGACACTGATCGGCGGAATGCAGCGCCACGGCCTCTGCGGCGATGCGCGGGGCGTGCGCCAGCAGGTCGAGTTCCTCCACCAGCTCGTACCCCTTGAGCTGATACTGGCCGCCGAAGGAATTGGGGTAGGAACGCTTCTGGATGTCGCCATCCTGGTAACACGTGGCGGCAAAGCCCGCGCCCGAGGTCACGCGCGTCTGGTCGATCAGGCTGCCGATGGAGGAAGCGAAGACCTGGCGGTGGCGGGTGAACTGCATGGACCCTTCGGCCAGCGTGATGGCGGGGTCGCGGCGCAGTTCGGCGTCCACCGCCAGCAGCACGCCCAGGTTGCGGTCCACGGAGAGCGAGAACGGATCGATGCGGCAGGGCGAAACCCACACCGCCTGGTGAGCCTCTTCCGGGGCGAGTGAGACGTCGCGCTTCTTGGCGGCGGACCCGGCGCGGGCGATCTCGACGGCCAGTGCGGCGGCGCGGCCGATGCCTTCGCGGGTGAGGTCGTCGGTGGCGGCGAATCCCCAGCAGCCGAACGCCAGCACCCGAATGCCCACGCCCACCGATTCGGAACTGGAGACGTGGCCGGCCTTTCCGTTTTTGGTGGTCACCTCGCGCTCGCGCGTTTCGATGGCGCGCACGTCGGCGTAATCCACGCCGCGGCGGGCGGCGTCGTCCAGGGCTAGGAGAGCGGCGTCTTTCATCGCGGTGTGATCAGGCCGCCGAGCTTGTCCTGCTCGCCCGAGGCGGCGCGCGGGAAGCGCGTGGAGTAGGCTTCGGAGTACTTCAAACCGGAGCCGCTGTTGAAAACCACGATGCGGCCGGCGGCCTTTAGAAACCCCGTGGCCAGCAGCTTTTCGGCGGCGGCCACGCAGGCGGCGCCTTCCGGGGCGGCGTAGATCCCCTCTTCGCCCGCCAGCCGGATGCCGGCATCCAGCATCTCGTCGTCGGTCACCGCGAGGGCCGTGCCGCCGCTGGCCCGCACCGCTTCCAGCACCAGGAAATCGCCCAGCGCCTTGGGCACGCGCAGGCCCGCGGCCACCGTGCGGGCGCCCTCGAAAAAGCGGCTGCGCGGCTGACCATCCTCGAAAGCGCGCACAATGGGCGCGCAACCCGCCGCCTGCACGGCGATCATCCGGGGGCGCTTGCCGCCTATCCAGCCGAGCAGTTCCATCTCCTGAAACGCCTTCCACATGCCGATCAGCCCCTCGCCGCCGCCGGTGGGGCACACGATGGCGTCGGGAATCTCCCAGTCCAGTTGCTCGGCGACCTCATAACCCATCGTCTTATTGCCCTCGATGCGGTAGGGCTCGCGCAGGGTGCCCACATCGAACCAGCCCTCCTCCGCGGCGCGCGCGGCGGCCACGCTGCCGCAGTCGCCGATGAGGCCGTCCACCAGGGTGACGCTCGCGCCGTAAGCCTGGCACTCCAGGAAATTCGCCTGCGGCGCGTCGCCCGGCAGAAAGATGTGCGCTTCGATTCCGGCGGCGGCGGCATAAGCGGCCAGGGCGCCGGCGGCGTTGCCCGCCGATGCCATGGCCACCTTGCGAATTCCCAGTTCCACGCACATGGAGATGGCGCAGGCCAGGCCGCGGGCCTTGAAGGAGCCCGTGGGGTTCATGCCCTCGTCCTTGATCCAGATCGATTCGGCGCCGATGCGCGCGCCCAGCCGCCGCGCGCGGATGAGCGGCGTCCAGCCTTCGCCCAGCGAGACGATGTGCTCCGCCAACGGGGGCAGAACCGGGCCGTAGCGCCAGATGTTGGCCGGCCCGCGGCCCACCTCGCGCCGCAGCCAGCGGTGGCGGATGGTCTCCATGTCGTAGCGGACCAACAGCGGGCCGCCGCAGGCGCACAGGTTGGCCGCCCCCGTGGCGTCCAGCTTCTGGCGGCACGAGCTGCATTCCAGGCACTTCGATTTCGGCATGAAACTTTGAGTCTAGCAGCCTGCGAAGCAGACGAGAACGCGCCCGCCCGCGCCCGCCGCGCCGCGCGCCGGGAACGGCGGATGAACTTCGGACAACTTGCGTTTGGAACCGGCGGTTTTCGAGAATAGGAGAGGCAACTCCGTGGCTCAAACCCGTCTGGCCTTTGTCGCGCAGGGAAGACTCCATTTGCACGTGGGAGATGGCGCGCCGCGTGTCGTGGAGAGCGCTTTCGGCCGTTCCCTGCGGGATCGGGCCGCCCAGATTCAGAACCGGAACGCCTGGAAGATGCAGGGGTTCGGCGCCAGGTTTATGGGCCTGAGTGGAAGCGCGCGGCCGGCGCCCGATGGCGGCGACTTCCCGATCCTCCTGACCAGCGTGGCTCGCGGAAGCGCGCCCGGCGAAGTCCTCTACTCGCTCGAAACCCGCGAGATCAGCGGCGTCTTTGCCGTGGACGCGAGCGGCTTCGAAAGGCGTCTCTTCCACACCGCCGATTTCCGGGTGCGGGATCTGGCCGCCCACCCCGATGGCACGGCCATCGCCGTGTCGGTGTCGCAGGGAAGCCTGGCCGCCAATATCGCGGTCCTGAATGCCGACGGCTCCGATCTTCGCGACGTCTCCGAAGGCGATTCGCTCGACCGCGCGCCTCACTGGGATCCGGGGCGTCCGCGCCGGCTGGTGTTTCAGAGCGCCGGTTTGGGACGCGACGCGTCGGGCCGCCTGGCCGGACGCGGCCCTTTCGCCCTACAACGGCTGGATCTGGAATCGGGCGAACTGCAATGCCTCGCCGAGGATCCCGGCGCCGATTACCTGGGCCCGCAAGTGGCCCCCGACGGCGCGCTCTACTATATCCGCCGCCCGTTCGGGAACAAGCCGTCCGGTTCCGGCCCGCTCGGCGCGCTCAAGGACGCCGCGCTGCTTCCCTTCGACCTGGTGGTCGGCATCCTGAAGCTGCTGAGCTTCGCGGCCACGCTCTCCCGCGGCCGCAAGCGGCCAGGGGCATCCCCGGAGGATGACGCCAGCCCCGCCGAGCAGTTCCGGGTGTGGGGAGAAACCATCGCGGTCGGCCGCTCCACGCGTGAAGAACGGCACGACGCGGGCGAGGTTCCGTCCCTGGTTCCATCTTCCTGGCAGCTTATCCGCCAGACCCAGGCCGGACAAAAAGTGCTGGCCAATGGCATCCTGTCCTTCGACATCGCCCCCGATGGCTCCGTCCTGTATTCCAATGGCCGGGCCGTGCATCGCATCGACCCCGACGGCGCCCGCACCGAGCGCGTCCACGTAGGGAACCTGATCCAGCAGGTGGCCGCGCTGTAGGCCGGGCCGTCCCCGTGCCGGCTCCGGCGTCCCCAGCAAGATGACTTATGATCGACTTACAGAGTAGGAGGTATCTATGAGCGGCCAACTGGTCCTGGTTACCGGCGGATCGGGATTCATCGGCGCCCACTGTATCCTGCAGCTCCTGGGCGCGGGCTACCGCGTGCGCACGACTCTGCGTTCGCTGGCTCGCGTTGACGGCGTGCGCGCGATGCTGAAGCAAGGCGGTATCGCCCCGGGTGAGGAGCTCTCGTTCGCCGCCGCCGATCTCATGTCCGACGCAGGCTGGCCGGAAGCCGCCGCCGGTTGCGACTATGTGCTGCACGTCGCTTCGCCTTTCCCGCTGGCCGTGCCGAAGCACGAGGACGAACTGATCCTCCCGGCGCGCGAAGGCGCCCTCCGTGTGCTGCGGGCCGCGCGCGACGCGGGCGTCAGGCGCGTGGTGCTGACCTCTTCGTTCGCCGCCATCGGTTACGGCCAACCTCCCTCGGACCGGCCCTATACCGAGGAGAACTGGACCGACCCGGACGGCCCCGGCGTCACCGCCTATGTGAAATCGAAAACGCTGGCGGAGGGCGCCGCGTGGGATTTCATCGCCCGCGAGGGCGGCGCTCTGGAACTCTCCGTCGTCAATCCGGTCGGCGTGTTCGGCCCGGTGCTCGGCCCGGATTATTCAACCTCCATCCAGATCGTGCGGCGACTGATGGACGGCTCGATGCCCGGCTGCCCGCGCTTGTCCTTCGGCGTCGTCGATGTGCGGGACGTAGCGGACCTGCACCTGCGCGCCATGACCGGTCCCGCCGCCAAGGGCGAGCGCTTCCTGGCCGTTGCCGGCGACTTCATGACCATACAGGAAATCGCCCGCGTGCTGAAGGCGCGGATGGGCGGCGCAGCGCGGCGCGTTCCGACCAGGGCGCTGCCCGATTGGATTCTGCGCTTGATCGCCGTGTTCGACAAATCGGTCCGGCAGATCGTCCCCGAACTCGGCAGGTTCAAAAACGCCACCAACCAGAAGGCCCGGCGCGTGCTTGGCTGGGCGCCGCGCTCGGGCGAAGACGCCATCGTCGCGACCGCCGAAAGCCTGGTGCGGCTGGGGCTGATCCGCCAGTAGGGGGAACTTATGGCCATTTTGATCGTGCAACTCGGCACACCTCGCAAGCCCGGCGAAGGCCTGCGGCTCGGAACCGTGCGGCGCCCTCCGCGCGGCGTTCCGAAGTCCGACTTCGCCCGCCTGGACTACTATGACGTCTGGTTCCCGAACCTCTCGCCCAGCGCCGAACTGGTGCGGGAAGCGCTGGGAGCCGCGGGCGAGCGCGCGTGGCTCGCATTCGCCCGGAAATTCCGGCGTGAGATGGCCGCCCCCGACCGGAGCCGCGAACTGGACCTGCTGGCCGCGCTCTCGCACCACGCCAACCTGTCGCTCGGCTGCTACTGCCGGGACGAGCGCCGCTGCCACCGGTCCGTGTTGCGGGAACTGCTGGCGGAGCGCGGGGCGGACGTGGGTTGAGGGCGGGCCCGTCAGGCGCCGGGCGAGCCCCCAGCGTGTTTGCAACCGCAGCACGACGACGCTATCGTGCGGCCCCGCGCACGTCCCAATGGAGTTTTGTAGGTAATGGGGACCGCACGACGCCTGGTGGGTTCTGGGAGCAATCTGGCCAGCGGCACAAACCATATGGTGGCAGGGCTGCCGCCCGCCAGCGCCGGCTGCTACCATGAACGCTGAGCAGACGCCACAGCATGATCCGTCCCCGCTTGACCGACCATTTCGGCGTTCACAAAGCACAGATCGAACTGGAGTTCGCTATACCCCTCCTGACCGAGGACGTTCCCCTGTATGTCGACCCCTTTTTACTCTGGAAGTCGCCGTCGTTCCAGGACAAGGCTCTTCACAATGCTATCTTGAACGGTTTTAATCACGTCGGCTGGCTAGCGCGATCCGGCAAGAGGGCCGAGGCGCTGACGCAGCTTGTTGTAGGGTCTGAATGCGAGGAGGTTGGCCTTGGCGTGTCGGCCAAGCGCAAGGGTTCCCGAATAGGCAAGGAGCAGGCTGGGCAGATTCTATCACTATTTGAAAAGGTCCCCCAGTACAGCAAGCGTGGGTTTATCCACTTCGAGGAGATCCAGTTCTTTGTGAGCGGAATATCCAAAGACCGGATCAGCGACTTCGCGTGCTCCTTCATGAAGTCATTCCTAATAGACTTCACTGTCGACCAGTGCGAACAACTGGGTATCCCCCTCGCTGACGTCACGCTTTCCAGTGTGTATGAGCTGGAGCTATATTCGTTTGTGCCGAACGTCCGAGCAAGACTTCCTGTCAATCCGGAAACTCGATCTCCTGTGCTGCTTGTCCCGAAGCGGTGGCTGAGGTTCCGTCCTTGGTTGGACTTCGATGAGTACTTCCGCTCGTCCTGCCCCCTTGACGACGAGGTAAACCCAGATGCAAAACCATCGCGGGTTCATGTCCTCCAGTACAACCGCGAGAACTACGGCGCCGTGGAGGCGTACGTCAAGGAGAGGGAACGGGTCGCTGCCGACTGTCGCAACGACCCACTCTTCCAGCAGATTCCTGTCGTGTCGGCAAAGCGGGCTTTCTCTCTGGTTGGGAAGCTCCCCACTGGCAAAGATGACAATGCGGACAGGAAGTACGAACACGCCGCCGCTCAGCTGTTGGCTTCGCTGCTCTACCCGCACCTCGATTTTGCGGATGAGCAAAGCAGAACTGACTCAGGCGTGAGCATCCGAGATCTGATCTTCTATAACAATCGTGGCCACCCATTCCTACGGGACGTCTTTGACGAATATGCCAGCCGACAGCTCGTCTTTGAGCTGAAGAACGTCAAGGCGATCGAGCGGGAGCACATCAATCAGTTGAACCGCTACCTGGGAGACTCCTTTGGGAATTTCGGCGTCCTCGTTACGAGACATGACCTGCCTCGCGCAATGGTAAGGAACACTGTCGATCTATGGGGCGGGAAGCGACACTGTATCATTGCCCTGACAGATGCGGACATCGCACAGATGGTCGAGGTATACGAAAGCAAGCAGCGAGCGCCGATAGACGTGGTGAGCAAGAAATATGCCGAGTTCCGAAGGCAGTGCCCGTCCTAACAGGTCGGGGGCGGTTACGCCAAGGGAGGGAGATTTGCTAGGGCGGCTGATCGGCCGACCGGAGGGTCTTCACTCAGAGCTGTCCGTCGTCTCAAAGAGACCGCCCGCCGAGGGCGTTCCCTCGGGCAGCGGGGTAACATTCGTGATCGCGTTCTTCCTGCAGGGGATCGAACGGTTTCGAGTGGACCACGTGATTCAAGAAGGGGGGTATGGTGCTTCAATACGAAACCTGGCCGCGTGGCGATTGGAGCGCCTGCAAGGCTCCAAAGCTCAAGGAGGAAGATGAAAGAGAATACGCCCACTTCTCCGGCGAAGGTCGCCGCCTACAACGAGAGTGCCCCACCGTTATTCGCCCTGCAACGTGAGTTGAAGGAGCTCGCCAAGAAGAAATCAGACGCGACTCTCAGCAAGAGCAAAGTCGAGCTGATCAACAAAGTCCTTGCAGACCTGCTCGTGCATTTCAAAGGTGAACCTGGAGGTAAGTACCTCGCGTTGCTTGATGACGAGCAGTTGCCGCAATATGGTGACGCAGTTCTGATGATAGCCCAGTTTGCGTCTGTTCTTGGCAACTTCCATAGCGAGCACTATGGCTGGAACGGGACTGAAGAGAGGTGGTTAACTGAATCACCCAGGGAGAAGCGCAGAAGATAGCATCGCCTGACCTAGAACATCGGGGCGGCTTCAAGGGGCACGCCTCTTCCACGCGCCCAGGTGGCAAGCGACCCTCCCCGATCCGTCGGGCCCGCTGCTCCGCGCTGGGGTGTCAGCTTGGGGCGGGGCGCCTGAACCGCTAACTCACCGAGTCTCTCACCGGGGCGGCCCCGGCTTTCGGGTGTCTCGCGGGTAATCTCGGAAAGGTGCTGGATTTCGGCTGTGGTCAGGACTGGGATGCCGTCAGGCGCGGGAGAGCCGCCCGCCCGCCCCGCCCCCCCTCACACCCCCTCCAACGCCTGCCCCAAATCCCCCACCAAATCCTCCACATCCTCGATCCCCACCGAAATCCTTACCAGATCCGGCGTGATCCCCATCTCGCGCAGCACCTCCGGCGCCACCGACGCGTGCGTCATCGTCACCGGGTGCTCGATCAGCGATTCCACCCCGCCCAGCGATTCCGCCAGCGTCAGCACCTTCACCCGCTCCAGCAGCCTGAATACCGCGTCCTGGCCGCCCTTCAGGCGGAAGCTGAACGTGCCGCCGTAGCCCGTCATCTGCCGCTGCGCCAACTCGTGCTGCGGGTGCGATTCCAGGCCGGGGTGCAGCACCGCCGCCACTTTGTCGTGACCTTCCAACCATTCCGCAATGGCCAGCGCGTTGCGGTTGTGCTCCTCCATGCGCACCGCCAGCGTCTTCACGCCGCGCAGCACCAGGAAGCAGTCCTGCGGCCCGGCGCACGTGCCCATGGCGTTCTGCAGGTATCCGATCTTCTCGGCCAGCGCGGCGTCATTCACCACCACCGCCCCGCCCACCACGTCCGAGTGGCCGTTGATGTACTTGGTGGTGGAGTGCACCACCACGTCCACGCCTAACTCCAGCGGGCGCTGGAAGTAGGGCGACAGGAACGTGTTGTCGCAAATGGCGATGGCCCCGTGCCGGTGGGCCTGCGCGCTCACCGCGGCCAGGTCCACCAGGTTCATGAGCGGGTTGGTGGGCGATTCGATCCACACCGCCTTCGCGCCCGCGGCCAGCGCGCGCCCAGTGGCCGCGGCGTCTCGCAGGTCCACGTACACCGCCTCAATCCCCTTGCCGCGCAGCACGCCTTGGAACAGGCGGTACGTGCCGCCGTAGAGGTCGCTGTGGACCACGATCCGGTCGCCCGAATCGTACATCATCAGCACCGTGGTTTCGGCCGCCATACCAGTGGCGAACGCGAAGCCCGCCGAGCCTCCTTCGAGCGATGCCAGGCAGGTCTCCAGCGCCTTCCGCGTGGGGTTGCCGCTGCGCGAGTAATCGAACGCTCCCGGGCGGTTCACGCCGCGGAAGGCGAACGTCGATGTCTGATATATCGGCATCATGACAGCGCCGCTGTAGTCCGCGGGCGAATGGCCCGAGTGAATGGCCAGGGTTTTGAACTTCATTGGCTTGGTTTAGGATTACACGATTCCTTCGAAGAGTATCGAGCTCAGGTAGCGTTCGCCCGAATCCGGCAGAACCACCACGATGGTTTTGCCGCGGAACTCGGGATCGCGCGCCAGGCGCGCGGCCACCACCGTGGCTGCGCCGCAGGAAATCCCCGAGAGAATGCCTTCCTCGCGGGCCAGGCGGCGCGCCATCTCGATGGCCTCCTCGTTGCTGACCGCTTCCACGCGGTCCACTACCGTTAGGTCCAGCGTGCCGGGGATGATGCCGGCGCCGAGTCCCTGGATCTTGTGCGGGCCCGGCTTCAGCGCTTCCCCGCGCAGGTGCTGGGCGATCACCGGGCTGGCCGACGGTTCCACGGCGACCGAGAGAATCGCCTTGCCCTTCACGTGCTTGATGAAGCGCGAAACGCCGGTGATGGTGCCGCCCGTGCCGACGCCGCTCACCAGCACGTCGATCCCGCCCGCCGTGTCGTCCCAGATCTCCGGCCCGGTGGTCTTGAAGTGGATGTCCGGGTTGGCGGGGTTCTGGAACTGCTGCAGAAGCACATAGTGGTCCGGGTCGGAGCGATAGATTTCCTCGGCCTTGGCGATGGAGCCCTTGATGCCCAGCGGGCCCTCCGTCAGCACCAGCTTAGCGCCGAAGGCCGCCAGCACCTTGCGCCGCTCCAGCGACATGGTCTCCGGCATGGTCAGCGTGATGGGGTAGCCCTTGGCCGCCGCCACGTAGGCCAGCGCGATGCCCGTGTTCCCGCTGGTGGGCTCGATCAATTCCTTGCCGGGAGTGAGCACGCCGCGCGCTTCGGCGTCCCACACCATGGATGCGCCAATCCGGCACTTCACCGAATAAGCCGGGTTGCGGCCTTCGATCTTGGCCAGGACGGTGGCTGGAGCGCCGTCCGTGACGCGGTTCAGTTTCACCAGCGGCGTTCTGCCGATGCTCAAAGCGTTGTCGTCGAATCTCATGTCTGGTTCCTGTGTTGTGGGTCTTCAGGTACGAATTCCCGATAATAGATTGACAAGCGGTAGATTGGCAAGGCTGCAAGTCGCTCCCGGCCATCCCGCTAAAATACCATCATCTCTATAGACAATGGTACTATTAGCGGCGGCGGACGTCAAGCGTGGAATCCTGGAACATTCGCCGTGAATCCCGCACCCGCGGCAGCGGACCGGGCGATTCCGGCCCTGTGCCTGCCGCAAGAAACTTCCAAACATTTCCCCCACTCCCGGCGTCCAATGTAGGAGCCTCTCGCTACCGGCCGGATGGCATTGAAGATAAAGGAGATCCATATCGTGACAAAAGCCCTGCTCTCCGCCAGCCTGCTGGTCTGGGCGGCCATCCCCGCTCCCGCCCAGGAAGCCGTGGCTGAGCCCGAGTTCGAGGCGGCGTCGATTAAGCCGGCCGAGCCCCTGAATACCGGCTCCATGACGAGCGGCGGCCAGATCCGGATTCGTATGGGGTGCGACCGCCCGGATCCCGGAAGGTTCACGTGCAGCGGCATGCCGCTGCGGGCGCTGGTGGTGAGGGCGTATGGGGTCAAGAACTACCAGGTCTCCGAGCCGGGGTGGATGGATTCGGAGAGGTTCGACGTCGTCGCCAAAGTGCCCCCCGGCGCTACTCCGGAGCAGTTCGACCGGATGCTGCAAAAGCTCCTCACGGACCGGTTCCGGATGACCGTTCACCACGAGACCAGAGAGTTGCCGGTTTACGCGCTGGTGGTGGGCAAGGGCGGGCACAAGCTCAGGAAATCGGTGGAGGATGGCAAGGAATCGCAGGTCAACGCGGCTCTGGCGGACCGCGGCGCTTTGCCGCCTCCTCCTCCGCCGGGCGGGACCGGGCAGCAATCCGTGATGGTGATGAGCGGCGGCGGAGCCGGCGCGAAGGGTGGCCTGATGATGACCATGCGAGATGGCTTGTCGGAGGTCGTCGGCGGCAAAGTGACGCTTTCCAGCCTGGCCAGCTTGCTCTCGACCCAACTGAACCGCCCGGTGGTAGATGAGACCGGTCTGACGGGCGACTACGATTTCACCCTGGATTTCGCTCCGGATGAGACGATGCGCCCCGGCGCTTCGTCGGGAGCGCTCGTGCTATCGGTTCCCGGTCCGGTAGCCGGATCGGGCGGAGGAGGGGCTGCCGGTTCGGAACCGCGCGACCCGTCTACGGCCCCGTCGATTTTCTCGGCCATTCAAAGTCAACTGGGTCTCAAGCTGGAACCGAAGAAAGGCGCTGTCGATATGATTGTGGTGGACAGGGCCGAGAAAGCGCCCAGTGGGAACTAGCCGCGTTGGACCAAGTCGGTCCAATTGAGAATATGTCGAACCCATGGAATCAGTAACTTGCAACGCACGATTGGACCAGGTTGGTCCAACTGAGCGCCCCCGGGCTCTACCCCAGGTCCCGTTGAACGAAACCGCTTCAACTCCCGTCTTACCTTCAAGGAGAACCCTATCAGTGAGGATTCCGAGCAGCCTGCGCTTCGCGGTGATCGCCTGCATGGCCGTTTTCGGGCTGGCAGCCGCGGAACACCGGGGAGTGGTCACTTTCGGCGGTTTGCCGCTGCCCGGCGCCACGGTCACCGCATCGCAGGGCGACAAGAAAGTAGCTACCGTTACCGATGCGCATGGCCTTTACTCGTTCGCCGACCTGGCCGACGGGGTCTGGTCCATGCAGGTGGAGATGCTGTGCTTCACGCCATTGAAGCGCGACATTGCGGTTGCCCCCGATGCGCCGCCCGCCGAATGGGAGATGAAGATGCTTCCGTTCGACGAGATCAAAGCCGCCGCGCCGCCGCCTGCCCAGGCGTCTGCCGGGCCGGCTCCCGCTGCCGCCGCCAATGCGTCTCCCAACGGCGCAGCCTCTGCCGCGCCGCCGCCGGCGCCATCCGCCGGCGCCGCCAAGCCGGCCAGCAAGGGGAAAACCAAGACCGCGGCGGCGGCTAATTCCCAGTCCGGCTATCAGCGGGCCGACTTGAACGCCTCCGACGCCACGGCCGCTCCGGAAGCCGATTCCGGCGCCAACAGCATGGGCGCGGATGCCGGCCAGGGCGCCAGCGAGGCCATGGTGGTCAACGGGAGCACCAGCAACGGCATCGAGCGGCGGGCTTTCGGCAATGGCCGCCGCGGCCCCGGCTCCCTGTTCAACGGCAACCTGATGGTAGCCGAGAGCAACTCCTCCTTGAACGCCCGCAATTATTCGCTGACCGGCCAGGACACCGCGCAGCCCGCCAACAACAACGCCACCTTCGGCGGCAACTTCGGCGGTCCGCTGTGGATTCCGCACGTGCTGCGCCGCAACGGCCAGTTCTACATCGGCTACCAGGGCGTCCGCAACCGCAACGCCACCATCAACCCGGGGCTCATGCCCACCGCCCAGGAACGCAGCGGAGATTTCTCCCAGGCCGTCAACCCGATGGGCCAGCCGGTCGCCATTTTCGATCCCGACGGCGGCGCTCCGTTCCCGGGTAACGTCATCCCCCAGTCGCGCATCGCCCAGGCGGGCCCGCAAGCCATGGCGCTCCTGAGCTTCTACCCGCAGCCCAACTTCCTGGCGAACTCCCGCTATAATTTCCAGATCCCGCTGGTCTCCCACTTTGAGAGCGATGGCGTGCAGGCCCGCGCCAACCGGGCGCTGGACAGCAAGAACTTCGTGAACGGCTCGTTCGCCTACCAGAACACCCGCGGCTCCAACCCCAACACGTTCGGATTCGTGGACACCAGCGGTACGGCCGGTCTCAACGCCAGCGCGTACTGGCGGCGCACCTTCGAGAAGACCGTGTTCGGATCGTTGGCCTACTCCTACAGCCGCTACTCGTCGCGCAGCACGCCCTACTTCGCCGGCCGCGAGAACGTGTCGGGTGAAGCGGGAATCGCGGGCAACGACCAGTCGCCGGGCGACTGGGGTCCGCCAAGCCTGTCCTTCGCGAGCGGCATCGCGGGGCTTTCCGACGGCACCTTGAGCCTGACGCGCAATCAGACCCACGTCGTCAACGGGAACGTCATGTGGATCCGCCGGCCGCACAACATCACCTTCGGCGGCGACCTCCGGCGGCTCCAGCTCGACAGCCTCACGCAGCAGAACCCGCGCGGCCAGATCGGCTTCACCGGCGCGGCCACCCAGGAACTCTCCGGCGGCGCCGCCGTGTTCGGGACCGGCGCCGATTTCGCCGATTTTCTGCTGGGCATTCCGGACACCGCTTCCATCGCCTTCGGCAACGCCGACAAGTATTTCAGCCAGGGAATTTACGACCTGTACGCCAACGACGATTTCCGCGCGGCTTCCACGCTCACCATCAACGCCGGAGTGCGCTGGGAATACAGCGCGCCGCTCACCGAGAAATACGGGCGCCTGGTGAACCTGGACGTCACGCCCGGATTCGCAGCGGCGGCGCCGGTGGTGGCCTACGATCCCACCGGCCCGCTCACCCACATGGACTATCCCGATTCGCTGCTGCGCCCCGACAAGCACGGCGTCCAGCCGCGCCTCGGCATCGCGTGGCACCCGTTCCTGGCTTCCTCCATGTTGATCCGCGCGGGCTACGGCATCACTTACGACACGTCGGCATACACGTCCATCGTTTTCCAGATGGCCCAGCAATCGCCGCTTTCGAAAAGCCTCAGCGTGGCCAACACCGCCGCCAACCCGCTCACCCTGGCAAACCCGTTCATCGCGCCGGCGGGCGCGTTGACCAACACCTTCGGCATCGATCCGGGCTTCCGCATCGGTTACTCGCAGAGCTGGCAGGCGTCGGTGCAGCAGGACATCCCCGGATCCATGGTGATGACCGCGACTTACCTGGGAATCAAGGGCACGCGGGCGGTGCAGTCGTTCCTGCCGAACACCTATCCGGTGGGAGCGGTGAATCCGTGCCCCGCCTGCCAGCCGGGTTACACCTACCAGACCTCCAACGGTAACTCGACGCGCGAATCGGGCTCGCTTCAATTGCGCCGCCGGTTCCACAACGGTTTCCAGGCCAGCGCGAACTACACCTATTCCAAGTCGATCGACGACGCGGCCCTGGGCGGGCGCGGGCAGGGCACCGCGGTAATCGCCCAGAACTGGCTGGACCTGGCCGGCGAACGGGGCCTGTCGCCGTTCGACCAGCGCCACCTGCTGAGCGCCCAGTTGCAGTATTCCACCGGCGTGGGAATCCGCGGCGGAGGGCTGCTGAGCGGCTGGCGCGGCGCCATCGTGAAGGGCTGGACCGCGGTGACCAACATCACCGCCGGCAGCGGGATGCCCGAGACGCCCATCTACAGCCAGACGGTGGCCGGGACCGGGGTGGTGGGGCCGATCCGCCCGATGTACACCGGCGCCGGCATCTACGACGCTCCCACAGGGCATTTCCTGAACCCCGCGGCATACACCGCGCCTCCGGCCGGCTTTTGGGGCGACGCGGGCCGGGACTCGATCGTCGGGCCCAACCGCTTCTCGATGAACGCCTCCATGGCGCGCACGTTTTCCAAGCTCGACCTGCGCGTGGACGCCGCCAACGCGCTCAACCACGCGTCCTACACCAGTTGGGTGGCCAACATCAGCAGCTCGCAATTCGGCCTGGCCAACCCGCCGGGTTCCATGCGGAGCCTGAAGCTGACCTTGCGATGGAGATTCTGAGCATGCCGTCCACCAACCAGAGAACATTCGCGTACTTTGTGCTTTCGGCGAGCCTGCTCGCGATGCTGTCCGGGCAGACGCAGAATCCGCCGGCGCCGCAACCCAAGCCCGCGCCGGCGGCCAACGGCAAGGACAATCCCGTGCTGTTCAAAACCACCGCGCAACTGGTGGTGGAAACCGTCACCGTCAAGGACAAGAACGGCAATGCGATTGAAGGGCTGACCGCCAAGGATTTCGCCGTCACCGAAGACAACGTGCCGCAGACCGTGGCCTTCTGCGAGTTTCAGAAGTTCAAGGACCTGGACGTGGGCGAGTTGGAGCGGCGTCCCGAACCCGCCGCCGCGCCGGCGGACGACAAGCCCAAAGCGGAAACCGTAACCGGTACCCAGATCATGCCCGAAGCGCCCGGCGACATACGCTACCGCGACCGGCGCATGATCGCCCTCTACTTCGACATGACCGGCATGCCGCCGGCCGACCAGTTCCGCGCGCAGGACGCCGCCTCCAAGTTCATCCGCAAGCGGATGCAGCCGGCCGACCTGATGGCCATCGTCAAGTTCTCCGACGGCGTCAAGGTGCTGCAGGATTTCACCGACGACCGCGCCAAGCTGTCTCAGGCCGTCGACAAGGTGTACGTGGGCGAAGGGCAAGGCTTCGACGAAGCCATCAACGACGACAGCAGCGCCGATACCGGAACGGCGTTCGGCGAGGACGACAGCGAATTCAACCTGTTCAACACCGACCGCCAGCTTGCCGCGCTCGAGACCACCATCAGGATGCTGGGAGCGCTCAACGAGAAGAAGGTGCTGGTCTACTTCGCCAGCGGCCTGAACCTCAACGGCACCGACAACCAGGCGCAGTACCTGGCCACCGTCAATTCGGCCGCCCGCGCCAACGTGACGTTCTTCACCGTGGACGCCCGCGGCCTGGTGGCCAGCGCTCCCCTGGGAGACGCCACTCATGGATCGCAGGGCGGCTCGGGCATGTACAACGGCGCGGCGGCGCTGGCCATGCAATCCAACATGCAGAAGTCGCAGGACACGCTGTATGCCCTGGCCACGGATACCGGAGGCAAGGCGCTGCTCGACAACAACGAACTGTCGCTCGGCATCGTGAACGCGGAGCAGTCCGTTTCCAGCTATTACATCGTCGGCTACTACTCCAAGAACGAAGCGCTGGACGGCAAGTTCCGCCGCATCAAGGTCGCTTACCTGGGCGACGCCTCCGCCAAGCTGAATTACCGTTCCGGGTACTTTGCCGGTAAGACGTTCAATAAGTTCACCACCGCCGATAAGGACCGGCAGCTCCAAGACGCCCTGATGATGGGAGATCCCATCACGGATCTGACCATTTCCATGGAGGTCAATTACTTCCAGTTGAACTCCGCGGAGTACTACATTCCCGTGACCTTTAAGATTCCGGGAAGCGAGCTGGCCCTGGCCCGCCGCGGCGGCGCCGATCACACCAGGATAGACTTTATCGGCGAGCTGAAGGACGAATACAACACCACCCAGGACAACGTGCGCGACTATGTGGACAAGAAGCTGACCGGAGAGACCGCCGCCCAGTTGGCGCGGCAGCCCATCCAGTACCAGACCGCCTTCACGCAGCTTCCCGGCACGTACACCATCAAGGTGCTGGCGCGCGACGACGAAACCGGCCGCATCGGCACTTACCAGGCCAAGTTCGTGATCCCCAATCTGAACAAGGAGACCAGGCGGATTCCCATCAGCTCGGTAGTTCTGAGCGGCCAGCGCATCGCCCTGGCGGACGCGTTCTTCAGCATCAAGGACAAAAGCGGGCCGACGGTGAACCCGTTGGTTCAGGACGGGATGCAGGTGATCCCCAGCGTGACGCGGGTGTTCAGCAAGAGCCGCGACATGTATGTCTACTTGCAGGCCTACGAGCGCGGCGCGACGGCTACCCAGCCGCTGGTGGCGTTTGTAAGCTTTTACCGCGGCTCGAGCAAAGCGTTCGAAACCGCGCCGCTGCCGGTGACCGAAGGGCTCGATCCGAAGACCAAGGCCGTGCCTCTGAAGTTCAGCCTGGCGCTGGGCAAGTTATCTCCCGGGAAGTATAACTGCCAGGTGACGGTGCTCGATCCAACCTCCAACCGCGCGGCGTTCTGGCAGGCTCCCGTGATGCTGGTGCCGTAGGGGCGGCGTCGGCGAGTTATGCTGTTGCCTGCTTATGGCAACATTTTTGGAACGCTACCAGGCCGGCGACCGCGCCGCCGTATGGAAAGATCTGGTCGCCCTGGGCGAGGGCGTCCGCCACAAACTCTACTACGCCGATGCGGCGGCCGTTGCCGCGGAAACCATGCGCCGGGCGCGGCACAACGTGGAGCTTCTCATCCAGCGGCTGGACGCGATGGGGTACCGCTTTCTAACTATGCAGGCCGGCGAGGAGAACCACCGCGCGGCGCTCGGCAGGCTGTATGAGATCCACAAGCAGGTCGCGAGCAAGGCGGCAAGGCGCCTCGACTGGATGGCCTTCCTCAAGTCGCCAGAGGGGCGGCAGGCGGTCGAGGAGGCCGCGGAGCACAGCCGCGCCATGGCCATCGAATTCATCGGGTCGTCGCTGGACCAACCCGTGGCGCCACTGAAGAACCGGAACGTCCTCGACCCGCCCTCGGAGCAAACCGCACGGGATCTCGACACGCTCGAGAAGATGGCTGGAGGGCCGCTGCCGTTGTCGTTGCGGGCGTGGTATGAGCAGGTGGGCGGCGTGTCGCTGCTGGGATGGCACAGCGCCCTGCATCCCAATGCCGATGAGCCGGCGGGTTTGTCGGGAACCTGTCCCGACCCGCTGATGATTGAGCGGCTGGACCTGCTGTTGGAGATGGTGGAAGAGGAGTACGAAAGAGGTGAGGGGCGGGAAATCCGGCTGAGTCTGGCTCCGGACGAGACGTTCAAGGCGGGTGAGGGCGGCGGCGGGCCGTACGAAATGGCGATACCGAATCCGTGCGCCGACGGTATCTTCGAAGACGGCCACGGCCGGACTTTCGTCAATTACCTTCGAAACGCCTTTGCCTGGGGCGGTTTTCCCGGCTGGGAGTGCGACAAGAAGCGCTCTCCGCGCGAAGCCCTCGCCAAGTTAGCCGAAGGGCTGCTTCCCATCTGATCGCGCCCGCCTGGGCCGAACCGGGCCAGGCCGGCGGGCGCGCCGGAGATTGGCTGCCCCATCCCGCTTATGCCCGCTTGAGCAGGCGGATGACGGACAGCCCCATGAGCAGTACCGTCAGCAGCACCAGGCCCCAGGTCGACAGCGCCGGGACCGGGGAGCCAGGGCCAGTACCCACGGTGACCCCCAGGGAGACGGTCGGCACACCCTCCAGGCTGAAATAGGCGGTGCCACCGCCGGGGGCGATCCCTGGGCTGAAGTTCACCGTTCCGGAGTTGCCGTTGGTAACCGTGAACGTGTTGGTCGGTCCCGCGTAGTCGCCGGGGTCCGTTTTGTAGTAGGTCCCGCTGCAGTAGCTGCTGCCCACAAAGGTGAAAGTGCAAATCCCGTCGCCGTCAAAACCGAAAATGTCGCTCCCGGTGAGAGCCAGGCTGGTAACAGTACTACCGCTGTTATTCACCACGCCGACCAGCACGTCTTCGGAAAGCTCGTACGGGGTCGCATCCGTAACCGTGACGGTTGTAGTCCCGTTTGCATTAACGGTGATGACCACATTGCAGCCGGTCGCCGAAGGGTCGGGAGGGTGGGGAAACGTATTCGCACCACCAGCGGCCGGGCAGACGGTTCCACCCCAAGCCGCGCAACTTCCCAACAGCAACAGCATCGCAGCCAGCGTCGTTTTCTTCATTGCGTTCAATACCTCCGCAGCCAACAAATTCGCCTCAACCGAAGATCCCAGGGTAGTGCCTGGCCGGAAGCCGGACGGTTTTCTGAGGTCCAATATACGTCTCCACTCCCGATATTGTCAAATTTGATCCAATTTGGACCATTAGGCCGGAATTCCCGCTGCGCGTGGCACAGAACCACTTTCGTCAAGTACCTGCGCATCGCCTTTCAGTGGGGCGGCTTTCCTGGCTGGGAGCGCGGCGAAGCCCGCGGCGGGATGCGGGCGCGGCAGGGCTGAGCCGCATCTCCATGCTATACTGGCGCCTGCTAATGGCGACCTTCCTGGAACGGTACCAGGCCGGCGACCGCGTCGCGGTGTGGGACGAACTTGTGGCGCTGGGCGAAGGCGTCCGCCACAAACTCTACTACGCCGATGCGGTGGCCGTGGCGGCGGAGACCATGCGCCGGGCGCGGCACAACGTGGAGCTTCTCATCCAGCGGCTGGCCCAAGCGGGCTACCGGTTCGTTTCACCGGAGGATGACGCGGCGCTGGCCCCGCGCCCGGCCGCGCAGGGGTCCGGAGACCCGCTGGCAGAGGCGATGCGCCTGATGTTGCAGCGGTCCGGAAACCCGCTGGCGGAGGCGATCCGCCAGGTTTCGCAGGGGTCCGAAGACCTGCTGGCAGAGGCGATGCGCCAGGGTATGGAACGGGCCAGAAAGCGGCTTTCGGACAGAATGACGCCGGAGGGCAGAGAGCGCATGGCCGCCCTGCGGGCGGAGATCGACGCCCGCCAGGCCGCCCGGGCCGCCAAGGTGGCCGAGTCCCTGAAAAAGCCGCCGCTCGAGAATCCCGAAGTCTTCGATCCGCCCAATTCGAAAACCGTGGGATGGCTCAAGAAGCTCGAGAAGGCGGCCGGCGGCCCCATGCCCATTTCGGTGCGCGCCTGGTATGAACAGGTAGGCGGCGTCTCGCTGAACGGCTCGCACCCGGCGATCAATCCCAGGCAGAGTAAGGAGCCGAGCTACGCGGCGGACCCGCTGATGGTCGCTCCACCCCAGGACCTGATCGAGATGCTGGAAATGGAAGAGGACGAGGACGGCGAAATCAGGCTGTGGATCGCGCCCGACGACCTGCACAAGGCCAACGTCAGCGGCGGCAGCCCTTACAGCATCGCCATCCCGAATGCCTGCGCCGACGCCTTGTTCGAGGACGAGTGGCACCATACCACTTTCGTCAAGTATCTGCGCATCGCCTTCCAGTGGGGCGGCTTTCCCGGCTGGCAGCGCAATAAGAAATGGCCGGCTGAGGCCCTCGCCAGGTTGACCGAAGGGCTGCTGCCCATCTGATGGTGGCCGCCTGGCTCGGCGGGGCTGCGCCGCGTTCTCCATGTTATACTGGCGCCTGCTTATGGCCACTTTTCTGGAACGATACCAGGCCGGCGACCGCGTCGCGGTGTGGGACGAACTTGTGGCGCTGGGCGAAGGCGTCCGCCACAAACTCTACTACGCCGATGCGGTGGCCGTGGCGGCGGAGACCATGCGCCGGGCGCGGCACA
>Ga0326727_10001358_pt1 | contig 90987 bp, 84 predicted proteins | sample MB2enrmetagenome_FD_207643 | JGI IMG/M metagenome (GOLD analysis project Ga0326727, IMG submission 207643) | Lab enriched peat soil microbial communities from McLean, Ithaca, NY, United States - MB29MY | ecosystem: Environmental > Terrestrial > Soil > Wetlands > Peat | place: USA: New York...
GGTCCCGCATTGCGCCATAAATGTCCTTTTCGGTCCAGTCTTCGATGGTGCTGCCGGAATCATCCATTATGTCGCGAAGACCCAGGACGGTATTGCAGGAAGGGAGGTGGTCTCTGAGCCATAGAAGCGTATCGAGGACCTCCCGCTTCATTCCTAGAGGCGCCTTATCCACAATAAAAAATTCCGGTTGGAACCCGGTGGCTGCGGCAAGTATGATTTTTTTTCTGATTTCAAGTACTTCGCTCGATTCGAGCTTCATGGAAACGGGGAGATACTCTTCATTTGTCTTCTTTATCATCCCGGGGATCCGGACAAAATCGATCCTGTCCGGGACGTTGAATCGCCCGGTAACAATAGACCCGGTTATTATAAGTATATTGGCCGGGATGTGACGCAGGCACCCGGCTATGGCAAGGCAGCGGCGAATGTGTCCCAATCCGTAAGTATCATGAGAATAGAGCATGATCTTACGAAGGATTGCCTTCGCGGCACGCTTAGGACGTATATGCGGAATGGATGAGGCTGGCATAGCGCTCCGGCAATCATTGTATCCTTGCTCTGGCAGTCGAAACACAGCCAAAGTAATGATTGTTCTTACATGGATAAAGAGGGGCGGCCAAAAATATATATATCTAAGCCGGGTCAGAGATACAACAGTGCCCGGTAAAATACAAGCCTGTCCATGCCGCCAATAACACCCGAGTGTAGGATTTTAATACAGCGTATTCATATATCTAAATACAGACAACCCTGCCAATAATCTACTGCATCGACCGGATTCTGTTTCCTTCGCTATAAGGTTACATTATGAGTGCACTCTAGGAGGAGGAACCTATGACTGTATACCAGATCAGGCGGCTGGTCAGCCTTCACGAAAGGGCCGAGCAGCACGCAAACGAGTACAAGAAGCTATCAACGGACCCGAACGCACGCTCGAAAGCGTTCTGGCATAAGCGGAAAGCGGAGCAACTTTATTCTCAGGTTTCGGGCCTGATCAGGGCTACTTCGGCTGCAGAGTGATCCGGAGTTGATCAAACCTGCGAATTGAAATATTCTACCCCGGCGGTTCGATGGCGGTAGGTCCGATCCTTGGATATTGCCATCCCCCCCCCGATCGCCGGGGAGACACAATAACGGCCGCACGTCGTCATAAATCGTTCGAGTTGACCGCACAGCAGTGCGCTGTCAAAGTCAAACCTCAACCCCCTCCTCGGCGGCATGTGTTACCACCAGTTCGCCATCCTGAACGTCAACTGTTACAGTGGACCCGTCGGTGATTAACCCGGCGATTATGGCCCGTCCAATCCTGGTTTCAACTTCCCGCTGCACAAACCTTTTAAGGGGCCTTGCCCCGTAAACCGGATCGAAACCGGCCCTGGCAATGAACTCGCGGGCATCATCTGTCAGGCGAAGAGTGAGGCGCCTTGCCTTGAGCCGCTGGTTGAGGTCTTCAGTGAGCAGGTCGATTATCTCTTTAATCTCATCCATCGTAAGCGGTTTAAACATGATGATATCATCGACCCGGTTTAGGAACTCGGGCATGAAGTGACGTCTGAGAGCGTCCATTACGCTGGCTCTTGCGTCTTCACGAATTTCACCGTTTTGGATCACGCCCTTGAGCAGGTACTCCGAACCGATATTGCTGGTCATAATTATAACCGTATTCTTGAAGTCAACCGTTCGGCCCTGAGAATCGGTTAGACGGCCGTCGTCCAGGATCTGGAGCAGGGTGTTGAACACGTCCCTGTGGGCTTTTTCTATTTCGTCAAATAGAATGACGGAATAGGGCTTCCTGCGGACGGCTTCGGTAAGCTGGCCGCCTTCTTCATATCCGACGTATCCGGGAGGCGCTCCAATAAGGCGTGAAACGGTATGGCGCTCCTGGTATTCGCTCATATCGATCCGGATGAGGTTCTCCTCGGTATCGAACAGAGCTTCCGCAAGGGTTTTTGCAAGCTCTGTTTTCCCGACGCCGGTCGGACCAAGAAAGATAAAAGAACCGATTGGCCGCCTCGGGTCCTTTATTCCGGCACGAGCGCGTATGACCGCATCGGCCACCAGTTTGACCGCTTCATCCTGACCGATAACGCGCCTGTGCAGTACCTCATCGAGCCTGAGCAGCTTTTCCCGTTCTCCTTCAACGAGCCTGGTTACCGGGATCCCGGTCCATTTCGAAACGATATCGGCGATTTCCTCTTCGGTGACCATCTCGCGCAGCAGTTGGGAGCCCTTCTGCTTGTTTGAAAGCCGATCCTCCTCCTCGCGCAGCTTTTTCTCGAGATCCGGGAGCACTCCATATTTCAACTCAGCCGCTTTCTGGAGGTTGGGTTCACGCTCATACTCTTCGATTTCGTGACGGACCTTCTCGATCTTCTCTCTAATCACCTGACCTTTTTTGATCGACTCTTTTTCGGCCTCCCATTGGGCTTTCATGGAATCGGACTTGGCCCGAAGATCCGCCAGTTCCTTTCTCAGTGCCTTAAGCCTTTCCTGGCTGGCTTTGTCCTGTTCTTTGCGCAGCGCCACCTCCTCGATTTCGAGCTGCCGGATTCGTCTTTCAACTTCGTCCAGTTCGGAAGGCATCGAATCGATTTCCGTTCTGATCATTGCGCAGGCTTCATCAACGAGATCTATTGCCTTATCAGGCAGGAAACGGTCGGTTATATACCGGCTGGACAGCACGGCTGCGGCTACAAGAGCACTGTCCTGAATTGTCACGCCATGGTGAAAACCCTCGAAACGCTCTTTGAGGCCGCGCAGGATAGAGATCGTGTCCTCGACCGAAGGCTGGTCGACAACTACCGGTTGAAAGCGCCGCTCCAGGGCTGCGTCTTTTTCGATATGCTTGCGGTATTCATCGAGCGTGGTCGCACCTATGCAATGCAGCTCGCCCCTGGCGAGCATGGGCTTGAGCATGTTGCCCGCATCCATGGAACCTTCGGCCCGCCCTGCGCCAACTATGGTGTGCAACTCGTCGATGAAGAGCAGAATCTGGCCCTGGGCTTCTTTTATTTCCGTCAGGACCGCTTTGAGCCTCTCCTCGAATTCTCCGCGGAATTTCGCCCCTGCGATCAGGGACCCCATATCCAGTGAGAAAATGGACTTGTCCTTCAAGCCCTCAGGAACATCTCCTTTGACGATCCGGTGAGCCAGACCCTCCACTATGGCCGTTTTTCCGACTCCCGGCTCGCCGATGAGGACGGGATTATTTTTCGTCTTGCGGCTGAGAATTCGGATAACCCGCCGAATTTCAGAATCCCTGCCGATAACCGGGTCAAGTTTTTGGTTGCGGGCCTCCTCGACAAGTTCGCGCCCGTATTTCTGAAGGGCCTCATAGGCCGATTCAGGCGTTGCGCTGGTTACCCGCTGGCTTCCGCGGATGGAGGTCAGGGTCTGCAGGAGGGAATCCCTTGTGACGCCGAATTGCTGGAGCACCTGGCCGGCAGGGCTGCTCGTTCCCTCCTGCAAAAAGGCAAGCAGAATATGTTCGGCCGAGACGTACTCGTCTTTTAGTCTCTTTGCCTGCTCCTCCGCGTCGGAAAGCAGCCTGTTCAATCGGTTGGTTATATATATTTTACCACGTTCGACCCCCGGACCGCTGACCCGTGGCTTCCTGTTCAGCTCATCTTCCAGCCGTTCCCGCATTCTGTCTACGGGCACGTCCATTTTCTGGAAAAGCCTCGATGCCAGCCCGTCGGGCTGTTCGAGCATTGCTAAAAGCAGATGCTCACCGTCAACTTCTATATGGCCGAAGCGTATGGCCTTGGTTTCGGCGGCCTGTAAGGCCTCCTGAGACTTGGTCGTAAATTTGTTGATATCCATGTAAAGAAAATCCTCGTGGGATCATGATTTGTGTTAGCCGGAATTTGTGGTTTCCCTTTCATAGAGGGTCTACAAAATCTGGCTCAGTGTGGAGGTGCGCTTTCCAGATCTCGAATCCGCGCTTCCAGGGCCTCAAGCCTGGAAATAAGGTCCAGGATCACTCCAATCCCTGCATAATTGACTCCGAGTTCGTTTCGCAGCCTTAGAATTCGCCTGATAAGCGGGATCACTTCAGAATCAAAGAACGGCTCACCATCGTCGGCGTTGCCGGTAAACTCGATCAGACCGAGGCGGACGAACCGGTCGATCAGCTCAGGGTGCAGTCCCGTCCGATACGCCACCTCTGTAAGAGTGTGACTAGAGTAAAACTCACTATCCGTTTTCACCTGAAGCATGAAAAAGCGTCTTTCAGACATGGCGGCTCAGTCACCTCGGTTACTCTCTCGGGTTAAAACCGGAGTTTTTTTTCAGTTCTTCAAACAATGCCCGCTCCTTTTCGGAAGGATGTGTCGGGACTTTTACAACCACTGTCACGTATAGATCGCCGGGTGCGTCTTTAGGGTTTGGCATTCCTTTTTCTCGCAGCCGCAGTTTCTGACCGCTCTGCGTGCCGGGAGGAATTTTCAGGTCTACGTTGCCCGAGATCGTGGAAACCCGTACTTCAGAGCCAAGTACGGCTTCCCAGGGTGCAACCGGCACATCCATGTAGAGGTTACGTCCGTTCAGCTTAAAAACCGGGTGCGGTTCAATTTCCACCTTTAAATAGAGATCGCCGCTCGGGCCGCCGCCTGTTCCCTCTTCGCCCTGGCCTGTGAGGCGAATCCTTTTGCCAGGCAAAATGCCGGGGGGGATCTTTACCTCATAGCGTCTTTCCTTAACCTCAAGTTGTCCATTTGGATTCATCACCTGGCTTTGGAGGATGATAGGTTTGATCCCGCCGCGAAAGGCCTCCTCAAGGGAAATTCGAATGGTGGTTTCCTGGTCGGACCCCGCCTGACGCCAGACTGTCCCGCGTCCGAAGCCTCCCGGCGAAGTACCTCCACGGGCCTGCCTGAAACCCTTGCCGCCAAACATTGCTTCGAAGAAATCGCTGAACCCACCGGGTCCACCCCACTGGAACTCCGTCTGGGCACCCCCTCCGCCCTTGCCGAAATTAAACTGGCTCTCCCATCCCGGCGGGGGCCTGAAATCCTGGCCCGATCTCCAGTTCTGCCCTAACTGGTCGTACATTTTCCTTTTTTCGGGGTCCTTCAGGACCTCGTGGGCTTCATTGATTTCCTTGAATTTCTCTTCCGCGTCGGACGCTTTGTTGACGTCCGGATGGTATTTGCGCGCAAGCTTGCGGTATGCCCGCTGCACATCGTCCTGGCCGGCATCCCTCTTAATTCCGAGTATCTCGTAGTAGTCCCTGTATTTAACAGCCATAAGGTACTTTCATATTCGTTTAATAATGCGATACGCCGTTATCAGCAGCAAAGGGGAAGAAATCCCCTTTATTCGGTAAAAACTACCACGCAGGGGAAAGCAGTCGATCAGGGAACCCCGCCTGTGCCCAACTTTACCTGCCTTCCCCACCGGACGACTTTACTTGACCTATCCTGTCGAATTGCAAGCGCTCATCGACCGTTGCAGTCTATGGGACCCGTCAATGTTCGGTAAACTCGGCGTCAATAACATCATCGCCGCCACCTGGAGGCTGTCTGCGTCCTCCCCTGTAACCGTCTTCCCGTCTCTCCCCAGTGCCGGTTCCAGGCTCCGCGCCTGTCCCGGCCTGCTGATATGCAGCGGCCGATATCATTTGAGATGCTTGCTGGAGATCGCTTGCAAGCTGCTGAAAGCGCTCTTTTGTCGTGCTCTCATCCTGAACGGCCTTTCTGGTCTCCTCGATCATAACTTCGGACCGGGCTTTTTCGTTCGACGGGACCTTGTCACCCAGTTCGCGCAGGGAGCGCTCGAGCTGGTAGGCCAGAGTGTCCGCGGTGTTGCGCGCTTCGATGGTCTCGCGCCGGCGTTTGTCTTCCGCGGAGTGAGACTGAGCGTCAGCGACCATTCTCTCAACTTCATCCTTCGCTAAATTGGTGGACTCGGAAATCGTTATGGCCTGCTCTTTTCCTGTTTCCTGATCGCGCGCTGTGACGCTGAGGATTCCGTTTGCGTCAATGTCGAACGTAACCTTGACCTGCGGCACTCCACGGGGCCCCGGGCGAATCCCTTCGAGACGGAATTTTCCAAGCACCCGGTTGTCCCTGGCCATCTCCCGCTCTCCCTGGAGCACCACGATATCAACAGCAGTCTGGTTATCTTCGGCTGTCGAGAAGATTTCTTCTCGCCTTGCTGGTATTGTAGTGTTTCTCTCGATCAGCCTGGTCATTACTCCACCAAGCGTTTCGACTCCGAGCGAAAGGGGGATGACATCCAGAAGAACGACGTCTTCGACCTCGCCCTTGAGTACCGCAGCCTGTATCGCGGCGCCAACGGCCACAACTTCGTCGGGATTGACGCTCATGTTCGGTTCTTTTCCGCCCGCAAGCTTCTTGACCAGTTCCTGTACGGCAGGCATGCGGGTGGCTCCGCCCACCAGGATCACCTCATCGAGGTCCTTTGCGCTGAGGCGAGCGTCGGAAAGGGCCTGCTGAACAGGCCGCATGCAGCGCTGCACAAGGTCGTGAGTCAAGTCCTCGAATTTTGCACGCGTAAGCTTCAAAACCAGGTGCTTTGGCCCGGTCGCGTCAGCGGTAACGAAAGGAAGATTGATTTGAGTCTCAGATGTGCTTGAGAGCTCGATCTTCGCCTTTTCCGCCGCCTCAAAGAGCCGCTGAAGCGCCTGGCGGTCGTTTCGCAGGTCTATCGCGTGGTCTTTCCGGAATTCGTCCGCAACGAAGTCAACGATCCGCTTGTCGAAATCGTCGCCGCCAAGATGTGTATCGCCTGATGTGGAACGCACTTCAGCCACCCCGTCCCCGACATCGAGTATGGAAACATCGAATGTGCCCCCGCCCAGGTCGAAAACCATGATTGTCTCGTTCTTCTTTTTTTCGAGACCATATGAGAGCGCTGCGGCGGTCGGTTCGTTAATGACCCGCAGTACCTTCAGGCCGGCAATCTCACCGGCATTTTTCGTCGCCTGACGCTGGGCGTCGTTAAAATAGGCGGGGCAGGTTATCACCGCCTCCTTCACTTTTTCTCCAAGATACTTGGAAGCATCGTCCACCAGTTTCCGCAGTACCTGGGCGGAGACTTCTTCAGGCGAGACGAGCTTGCCGCGAATTTCGAAGCGGACCGCGTCATTCGGCCCCTTCACGACTTTGTAAGAGACCATTCGGGACTCTTCGTCGACTTCGCCCCACTTACGGCCGATGAACCTCTTTGCTGAGTATATGGTAGCCGTCGAATTGAGTATAGCTTGACGCCTGGCAACCTGGCCGACAAGCCTCTGGCCGTCTTCCGTGTAGGCTACCACCGAGGGGGTCAGTCGCGACCCTTCGGAATTTGGAATAACTGTGGCTTTGCCCTCTTCCCAGATTGCCACCACAGAGTTGGTAGTGCCAAGATCGATGCCTACTGCTTTAGCCATTTGAACCCCTCCCCAAAATGCTGGATTATGTTAAACCTGCTCCCCTTGGGATTCGCGCAGACTCGCCTTATTCCGCGGAGAGCAGGAAGTTGAAGAGAAGATAAGCATGCAGACAGGATGGAACAAGATTCTTGTCAGCAATTAATTGAGTCGAGTGCTAATTTTCCAGGAAAGGAGTTTCTACGCGTCTTTTCGTGGCTTCGGATGTCGCGGGGGGACATTCGATACCGTGGTGAATGTGGATTATGGGACAGTGCAATCGCCGCCTCCGTCTGCACAGAATTTCCTGAGCCTGGAAACCTGTTCAGGATTTCCAATGACGACTATTACCGATTGCGGGGTCAGCACTTCATCCTGGGATAGATTGTAGGTGAATTCAGGATCTTCGGGACGCTTCAAGGAAACCGGAATCAGCCCGGTCGTGCTCTGAATTTGGATTTCGCGCAGCGAGTGCCCGATCCACGGCGACCCTTCGTTGATCGTAACTTCCTCGACGCGCATCTCGCCGGTTCCTCTGAGCATCCGGTCGAGAAATGAAACAACATTGGGCCGGATCATCTCACTGGCCATACGCATGCCCCCGATGAAGGAGGGATTGACCACATAATTGGCTCCGGCCCTGTAGAACTTGTCTGCGAGATTATTTTCATGGCATCTCGCCACGATTTTGATCTCGGGGTTGATGAAACGGGCCTGGACCGTGATAAGCAGATTGTGGCTGTCTTCTCCCAGCACAGCAAGAATACCCGAGGCGCGCTCAATTCCGGCGCGCAAGAGGACATCTTCCTCAGTCGCGTCGCCCTGGATGTAATGAAGCTCAGGGAATTGGTTGGTGATCCATTCGATGCGTTCGGGTTTTATTTCGATATACAGGCACGACTGTTTGGACGTAATCAGCTCTCGTAAAACGTTAACGGCGGTGTGGCCACCCCCGCAGACGATGAAATGGTTTTTGAGCGCGGCGATGCGCTTTTCCATTTTACGCTCCCTCAATATATGAGAAAATTTCCGCTCGACCACAAAACCGGTGATTGTCGATACGGCATAGAGAGCTACCCCCATCCCGGCCCACATCAGGACCATGGCAAAAGAGCGGCCGCTTGTACCGAAGTCCTGGAGTATCTCGCCATAACCGACCGTGGTAAGAGTGATGCTGGTCATATAGGCGCAATCAAAAAGGCTCCACTTGCCATCGCCCACAATGAAAAATCCCAGCGTGCCGAATACGAATACAATCAGAAGCAGGGCCGCCGGGAAAACCAGTTGTTGCAGGTAATCGCGACTCAGAGCATGTTTGGGTGAAGTGGATTGCAAACGCTGAGCCTTGCCCATGGAACTCCTCTTTTAAGCACCCGGCGCGCCGAACAGATGTCTCAAACGGGCTGGCGTAAACATCCAACTCTATCGGCGAACAGCGTGTGCACATGGTTGAGGACGTCTACGGTGAAATTGTTTGGCGAAGCGAATTATTCAGCAAAAAGAATGCAATGTCCAGGATTTCGGTTTAGAGAACCGCGATTATGGAAATAGAGAGCCTTTAATCACTGTACGACAAGGCTATCAATGGAGCAGGGATGTGAAACTGTTGAGGACCCGGAGGCTGGCGCCGTGCCTACTGAGGACTATTACAGGATACTGTTCCGGAAGTCGCAAAATACATGATTTACCTCATTCTCTTTTTGCCGGAATATGACTATCGTTTTAACCGTACAGCTATACCATCTCATGTTTCTCTCTTTGGAAGCCAGGTACCTCCCACCTGGCTTTCTCTTTTTGGCAAATCAGCCGCCCGGGAGTAGAACGAATATCTTGCGTGTTCCGGGACTGTCGAACCCCGGGAACAATATCCTGCCCCCGGTGCCAAGAACCAGCTTTCCGGAATTGACAATTACCTGCACGCCCACCCCGGTCGGTATCGCTTTAATGCAGGCTGTCGAGTTGCCTTTGGCGTGCCTTCACGCTCCCTCGCAAGGAACGGCATAGCGTGGAGGCCGGCCGAAAGAGGAAAATGACCGAATCTTCTATGACATAATTGAGCGTGGTTAGTGATGAATGCCGCTCTGTAAGCTGGCTACAGCGGACATTTTACAGCTTTGGTCCCTCTTGCCCGGTCAAAAACAGTCATTGCTGTGACCGTGTTTTTCACCTGCCTTATTTCGTCGCTATTGTCATTTAGGCCATATATTAATATAAGCGCCTGAGCAGAAGGCAGACTCAAAGGGCAGTTTCATTTGGCCTATTTTCCCGGTGGACTTATAATTGTTTATTTACGGGCTCCGTTTTGGAGCAGCGTTACTTTTAACTAGAAAACGGTAAAAATATTCAGTGAGAGGCGGTTTAGTAAAAAGAAGTCTGAGTACGGTCTCGAAGGATTCCAACGGAGAGGGTTCGTGGCGATCGGCCAGACTGCTCAAACCCTACTTCAGACGTCACCTTTTGAGGCTTCTGGGCGGTTTTTCGGCCCTGGTAATAGTTGATCTCCTTCAGCTTTTCATTCCCCGAGTCATAAAGCACGCGGTGGATTCGCTCCAAAAGGGCGTTGCCACCCCGCGCGGCCTGCTGCAGTGCGGGTTGTATATCGTCCTGATCGCGATTGCTATTGCAGGCTTTCGGTACATCTGGCGGCAGCTTATCCTTGGATTTTCACGCATTCTGGAAATCGACCTGAGAAACAGGATGTTCTCTCACCTGCTAAGCCTCGATAAGGTTTTCTTCCAGAAAACCACTACGGGTGAGGCCATGGCCCTCGCAACCAACGACCTCACTTCCGTGCAGCTTGCGAGCGGAATGGGGATCGTTGCTTTTGTGGACGCCATTTTCATGGGTATCGCCGCGTTTGGTTTCATGTTGTACATTGACGTCCGTCTGACCTTTATAGCCCTTTTGCCGATGCCCGTTCTCGCTTTTTTGACGAGGATGCTGTCATCCCGCCTGCATGGAAGGTTCAAAAAAGTCCAGGAACAGTTTTCCCTTCTGACCGAATTTGTTCGCTCAACGCTATCATCAATTCGTCTGGTAAAAGCTTATAACCAGGAGGAGGCTCAAACCCGGATCTTTGCCCAAATGGGTGAAACCTATGTGAGAAACAATCTAAAGGTGGCGTCTATCTACGGGACTCTATTCCCGGTGTCCAGCTTCATTGGGAACTCCAGCATGCTGCTGGTGCTGGTTTTCGGGGGACGTCTGACGATATACGGGACGATCACGGCGGGGGATTTTGTCGCCTTCATCAGCTACCTCTTTATAATGACCTGGCCGATGATGGCAATGGGCTGGGTAGCGGACTTGTTTCAGCGCGGGGTTACATCACTTTCACGAATCGAAGCGCTTCTTAACCAGAAACCTTCTTTAGCCGATCACGACGCCGCACCTGGCGAGGCATTGAACTCCCTGAGCGGTGAAATCCGGATAAACAACCTGTCCTTCAGGTATCCAGGGCAAGTCGAGCCTAATCTTAAGGGAATAGACCTCCATATTCGCAAGGGAATGTTTCTCGGAATTGTGGGCCGAACGGGAGCAGGGAAAACTACCTTGTGCAATCTGCTGGTGCGGCTCTTTCCGGTCCCGGACGGGACCCTCGTTTTCGATGGCTTCGACGCGAATTCAATTTCGATAAATTCGGTGAGAAGTGCAATAGCATATGTGCCTCAGGATGTGGTTCTGTTTTCGGATACCATAGCCTTCAATATCGCTTTCGGTAAGCCGAATGCCTCCGCCATGGAGATCGAAAAAGTTGCCAGAGCCGCCGCCATTCATGACGAGATTGCAGCCATGCCACAGGGGTATGATACGAGAATAGGGGAAAGAGGAATAAAACTTTCCGGTGGCCAGCGGCAGAGAATTGCGATAGCACGGGCGCTCATTCTGGAAAGGCCGATAGTCATGATCGACGATGGTCTTTCCGCCGTGGATATGGAAACCGAACACTCGATAATCCGCTCCATCGCTTCCTACCTCGAGGGGCGTACCTGCATTATCGTGTCCCACAGGATAGCCCCTTTGGCCGATGCGAACGAAATTGTGGTAATGGAAAACGGGCGGGTAGTGGATAGAGGGACCCATGAGGAATTAATCGTGCGAAACGCATTTTATTCAAACATCTACAGGCATCAGACTTTGAGTGGGCGCACAGACGATGACGTGACTGGCGGCGGACAATGAATCAAGATCAGGAATTTTTCGACGAAGAACAGAAACTATACCTGGGAGACTTCAAACTCTGGGGGCGATTGTTGGAGAGCATAGTTCCCCAGTGGAAGTGGGTCCTTGTAGCCGTTGGTCTTGCCTTTATCATCACCGCCACAAGTCTTATCTGGCCGAGACTGGTCCAACTGTCCATGGACAGGTATATCCTCAACAACTCACTGCCCGTTGATTTGCGGGTGGACGGTGTGACCAGGATCGCCGCCGTTTTCCTGGGGGTTATCATTGTCGGGTTTGTTGCCAATTTTTTCCAGGTTATCGCTCTGGAATGGACCGGGCAAAGGATCATGCACTCGCTGCGGCAGCGCCTGTTCAGCCATGTGATCCGCCTGAACCTTTCGTTTTTCAGCGCCCACCGTGTTGGAAGGCTCGTAACCCGGCATACGAACGATATTCAGAACATGTATGAGATGTTCACATCGGTGATCATTACTCTATTCAACGAAGGAATCAAACTCGTGGGGATCCTCGCGATCCTTTTCTGGATGGACTGGAGGCTGTCGTTCCTTCTTGCTCTCACTTTTCCATTGATGATTATAATAACGCTCACTTTCGGCAGCCTCAGCCGGAAGGCTTTTCGGAGAATACGCGCTCACCTTGCAGGAATTAATGCATTCTTGCAGGAGGCGGTCTCGGGGATTTCTATAATCCAGCTTTTTCTGCGCGAAAATGACGCCCGGGAGCGCTTCTCGATGTTGAACGGAAAGTATTTTGACGCCGCAATGTACCAGATCAGGGTATTCGGTATCTTTGTACCCCTGATCGAGGTCATGAGTTCGGTTGCTCTCGCTTTGATAGTGTGGTACGGCGGCGGCCAGGTTCTAAGAAAATATATGACGCTGGGAGATCTCACGGCCTTCATCGCGTATATGCGTCTTTTTTTCCAGCCTCTTCGGGAGTTTTCGCAAAAATACACCATCGTGCAATCTGCGATGTCGTCGGCGGAAAGGATTTTTCAGCTTCTGGAAGAAAAAGATTATATGCCGCAGGTAATAGATCCTGTACCCGTCAGCGGGGTCAGCGGGCACATTGAATTTCGCGATGTCGTGTTCTCATATGAACCCGGCAGGCCGGTTTTGAAGAATATCTCCTTCGAAGTCAATCCGGGCCATACTCTTGCCATTATCGGGGCGACCGGATCAGGCAAGAGCACTATCATCAATCTACTGGAAAGATTCTATGATCCTCAGCGCGGGAGTATCCTTTTGGACGGAATCGACCTGTGCAGGTTCGAGCCGCACTGGCTGCGTGAACACATTGGGCTTGTGATGCAGGATATCTTTATAGTGCCGGGATCGATCAGGGAAAATATACTGCTTGACCGTGAGCTGCCTGAATCGGAGATTGATCGAATCGTTCAGCTTTCACAGTTAGAAAAACTGATTCGAAGCCTTCCGATGGGACTTGGCACAATAATAGGGGAGGGTGGCATGGACCTCTCAGCAGGGCAGAAACAACTGCTGGCGTTTGCACGAGTTCTTGCCCGTGATCCGAAGATCCTGATTCTCGATGAAGCGACTTCGAATATTGATTCAGAAACGGAAATGCTGATCGAGCAGGCAATCAGTGCGGTAATGACAAACCGGACGAGCATCATAATCGCCCACCGTCTCTCCACGATCAGACGGGCGAATCAAATCATTATCGTCGACCGGGGACGCATAATTGAGCAGGGGACTCACGAAGACCTGATGGAGAAGGTAGGCTTCTATCATCACCTCCAAATGCTCCAGAACGGAGTCTCTTCGCAGGAGGCGCCGCATTACGGCTCATGACTGCCGCACTGATGCGCCGGGCTTTCGAGCTTCGGCAACGGCAAACGGGATGTGAGTGGAGCCGTTTGCAAACAGGTGCGGCCCCGGCCGGATGAACCAACCCGGCAAGGGCTATTTCCAACTGACGACGTCGGCGTTTTCTCCTTCACCGCCTTCCTGTCCGTCGGCTCCCAGGGATACCAGGTCATAGTCACCATGGTCTCCGGGGCATTTATAAAGATAGGGTTTTCCCCATGGGTCCATGGGGACATCTTTTTTGAGGTATGGGCCGTCCCAGAGGTCAAGACCAGGATTCTTGCGAAGAGCGTCCATGCCTTCAGCGGTTGTCGGGTACCTTCCCACGCTAAGCCTGAATGAATCCAACGCCGTGCCGAACATTTCAATCTGAGTTTTTGCGGCTTTCTGCTTGGAAGTGCCGATATGCTTCAGAAAATCGGTTCCAACGAAGGCGGCAAGCAGGCCGAGAATAACCATGACAACCAGCAGTTCTATAAGTGTGAAACCTTCTTGTGAGCAGACGCGTCCTTGCTGACAGGACCCTCTATTTGCGAGAAACATAAGCTTTCAACTCCGTTGTGGGTGCGCGCGAAACGCCCTTCGACCAATAGAATCGGCACTGTCAAAGACAGATTTTGCCTAGATTAACCGTATCTTACGACAGTGTCAATCATGCAGCCGGTAATCGGGCGTAATTCCGGACAGGTAAGGAACGGCAGGACGGCAGACCGGTAAAAATCCCGTGGAATCAGCCCCCGTTATCGGGCTCTTGCTCATGTTCGACTATCGCAAGAGAGTTGACCGTAAAACCCGTGGACTCGCCCCGCAGAAAAAGAGTCCCGTCGGCGTCAACTGAAAGGGGAGCTCTATACGGTCTTTTGAATTCCAGGATGAATCTTTCTTCGATCAACCTGGCGGTGACTTTCTCGCCGTTTGGGAGGCAATACATCTGGCCGTCAACGAGGCTCATGAAAACTCCTGTTCAGAGAAAATGAAAATCGGCCGAATCTACTGTTAAGCTCTACAGGACAGAGCCCATAGGATACAACTATTTGCTCGGCGGACAAAGCGAAATTATAATGCGGCCCGTCGGACAATCCGCCCAATTTTCAAATAGATAGGAATAAATTCCAGTTTACATAACAAACAAAGATGATTATCTTGTTTCGAAAAATTGCCGTACTGCACATATGTGAGCGCGGCGTCTCTGTGGAGGAAGAAAGTATGAACTCTGAACAAATTGAGAACCTCGGGGCAAAGCCTTTCGAGGTGAATGTTGAGGCCCCCGAGAAACCGGCTGAGTCCTTTGTGGTCGAGCAGACTCAAACGGCGGTCAAGGCCGGCGAAACGCAGGAAGCAGTTCAAAAGCAAAGTGATGAGAAGCTCGATCTCTGGATGAAAAACATAAAAGAATTCATCCGGAATATCGACGTAAAATCGCTGTAACAGATCCAGTTTTCACAAAAAGCTGAATCAACTGCCCGTGGCTGCGCGGGCATAAAACCCCCTTTTGCAATGCAACTCCGTGAAAGGGGTTTTTTTATGCCCTGCGCGTGCCTATTGTGTAACACTGAAAATCGGTGCCTGCTATCGGCTATATGCCACAGTCGAGATTGATAACACTGCGGACTTTGGATATAAAAGAAAGCTTCGTCCACTCAAATCTGAAAACCGGCCGGTTTTAAGGGGAATTATCGTAGTGAAAATGAAGGCCCTCAAGTCTTTTGCAGTTCTTCTTGTCAACCTTGTCTTTGTGTTCAACTGCCTGGCGCCTCCCGCACGTGCTTTCGAGAGGTTGGAACAGCCAAAAGACAGGGTGTTTGGCGACTGGCTGGTCACACAGCTCGGTGCAGAACCTTCAACCCTGAATCCGATTACGTCAACCGACGCCTATGCGGGAGTCATCGACGGCTATATCTATGAATCGCTTCTCAAAAGAGACGAAAAGTATCTGGAAAACGTGCCCGTTCTTGCCGAGAAATGGGAGATCTCGCCGAACCATCTCATGTACACTTTTCACCTGAAAAAGAACATAAAGTGGACCGACGGACATCCTTTCACGGCTAGAGATATTCTTTATTCATTCGATCGGATACGAGATCCCAAGGTAGACGCGGCCCACCTGCGCAGTTATTACCAGGATATTGAAAAAATTGAGGCCCTGGACGACCATACGGTGCGCTTTCATTACCGGATACCTTATTTTCGGGCCCTCGAGTTCTGTGGGGGCATCCCGATAGTGCCTGCTCACCTGTTCAAAGAAGGAGAAGATTTCAACCAACATCCGATCGGGCGAAATCCCGTGGGCACGGGACCGTACAAGATGCTGCACTGGGAGACGGGAAAAGAAATCGCCCTTGTTCGTAACGAGGACTACTGGGGTGAAAAACCAGCCTTGGACCGGATCATCTTCAAAGTTGTCACCGATTCGACCGTTGCCCTTCAAGTGCTGAAGCAGGGCGGCCTGGATGAGATGAGCCTGAGGCCGATTCAATGGGAGAAGCAGACCCAGACCAAGCGATTTGATGAGAACTTCCAAAAGCTTGCCTATTACCTCCCGAGCTACACCTATATCGGGTGGAACTCCAACCGGCCGGTTTTCTCCGATAAAAGGGTCAGGCGGGCAATGACCATGCTTGTCGACCGGGAATTGATCCTGAAAAAAATCCTCTTTGGGCTTGGAACGATTATCAACGGCCCTTTTTATGTAAACAGCCCGGAATACGATAAGGAGATCAAGCCTTATCCGTACGACCCTAAAGCTGCCCTGGCCTTGCTCAAATCGGCTGGATGGGCTTACGGCCCGGACGGGGATGTCTTGTTAAAAGACGGAAAACCCTTTGAATTCGAATTTCTGCTCTCGGCAGGTTCCAAGCTTGGCGAGCAGCTTGCGACGATGCTCCAGGAGAACCTGAAGGAGATCGGCATCACGATGTCGATCCGCAAGCTCGAGTGGGCGGTTTTCATTCAGAAGATCGAGGAGCATAATTTCGACGCCTGTACTATGGGCTGGGCGCTCGGGTGGGAGACAGATCCCTATCAGATTTGGCATTCTTCACAGGCGGTTGAGAAAGGTTCAAATTTTGTAGGGTTCAAGGATGCGGAAGCTGACAAATTGATCGAGGAGGCTCGTAAGGAATTCGATCCGGAAAAAAGGCGCCAAATGTATTATCGCCTCCAGGAAATCATTCATGACGAGCAGCCTTACACGTTCCTTTTTACGACAAAGGCGCTGGTAGCAGTATCCAGGAGGTTTCGTAACGTCGAGGTTTACCCCATGGGCATTGCGCCGCTATACTGGTGGGTGCCGAAAGAGGATCAAAAATATAAAGGTTAAACGGCAGGCGTGCTTGTGATGGATAATTTCCAAAAGTCTTCCAAAAATATGTTCGTGGCGCAGGCGCTGGAGCGTTCGCATCATCGGCGCAAGGACCCGGATTGGATTGCTCGACGGATGCGCGATCCCGCATCGTTTTTCGTGCCCGTGTGGAAGTCGAAAATACTGGTTACCGAAGGGGAGGCCCCCGGCCCTGTTCTACTGAAGCGGAGGCAGTTGGAGGGGCACGCCGAAGAAAATTTTGTTTTTTTTCTTGGTGAGAAGAACGGAAACTCTTATTTTGCCGTGGACATCGATGGAGAGGTGCCCGGCGCATTTGACGCGGTGGGGCGATTCAGGGATCTGCGAGCCGTTGCGCCTTTACTTTCGCGAGAGGATGGAGCGCTTCTCGCTTATGCCAAAACCCTGGTATACTGGCATAAGCGCAATTACTTTTGTGGTGCCTGCGGAAGCCGAAACGAAATGAAGGATGGCGGGCACTGCCGCGCGTGTGTGAATCCGCAGTGCGGAGTTGTGCATTTCCCGCGCACCGACCCGGCAATAATCGTTATGATAAGGTCCGGAGAAAAGTGCCTGCTGGGAAGGCAGTCCATTTGGCCTGAGCGCATGTACTCCGTTGTGGCGGGGTTCGTTGAACCGGGTGAGAGCGCCGAAGGGGCTGTTGCGCGCGAGGTTTTTGAGGAAGTGGGGCTTCGGGTCAAAAACATCCGGTATCATTCTTCGCAACCCTGGCCGTTTCCCTGCTCGCTGATGCTGGGATTTACGGCTGATACCGATGATGAGCAGATTACCCTTGGTGATAATGAACTGGAGGACGCGCGCTGGTTTGAGCGCCGCGAACTGCGTGAAGCCGTTGAAAACGGAGTAGTAAAGCTCTCCACGCCGATTTCGATTTCCTATCGGCTGATCGAGGACTGGTTTGACGCCGAAAGCCCGTTCCGTTTACGTGATTTTGCGGGCCGGGGATTTGTGGTTCGAAAAGAAGAATAGACAAGGATGAAATTGACCTAAATGTCAGCTTACCTGATCAAGAGGCTGCTCCAGATCATTCCTACCCTCCTGGGAATTACTTTCATCACGTTTGTTATTATCCAACTGGCGCCCGGAAATCCCGCCATGCTCAAACTCCAGATGGGCCAAGGGCAGGCGGAGCTTGGGGAAAAGACTATTTCCGAGCAGATCATAAAGCAGACAAAAGAGCTCTACGGGTTGGACAAGCCTTTGTACGTCCAATACCTCCTATGGGTAAAACGCATCTTTACCCTCGATTTCGGTTTTTCGTTTAAAGACCACCGGAATGTGTGGGACAAGATTTCCGAACGGCTGCCGATTACGATTCAACTTAACCTGATCTCAATCTTTCTCGTATATCTGATCGCGATACCCTGCGGCATATATTCCTCAACTCACACCGGGTCGTTAACGGATAAGATTTTGACAGTCGGGTTCTTCTTCCTTTACTCGCTTCCGAGTTTCTGGGTGGCCGTGCTGCTCATAATGCTTTTCGGAGGTGGGGATTTCTGGGACGTTTTCCCTGTCTACGGCATATCTTCCATCGGGAGCGAAACGATGAGCCTGCTGCCCTGGCTGCTCGACCGGATGTGGCACCTGGTGCTTCCGGTTGTCTGTCTTACCTACGGGGGGCTGGCTTACCTTTCGAGACTGACGCGGGCCAGTATGCTCGAGGTCATCCGGGAAGATTATGTCAGGACGGCCAGGGCAAAAGGACTGAGTGAACGTGTTGTGATCTTCAAACACGCATTCCGCAATGCTTTGCTTCCGCTTATAACCCTTCTTGCTTTTCTTCTGCCTTCCATGTTCGGCGGAAGCGTCATCATTGAAAGCATTTTCTCGGTTCCCGGAATGGGGCAGTTGGGGTTTGAAGCAGTCCTGAGCCGCGATTACCCCGTTATAATGGCGATCACCGCTATCTCGGCGTTTCTCACCCTGATAGGACTGCTGATTTCCGATATCCTCTATGCCGCGCTCGATCCGCGCATCAAGCTGGAATAAATGACATTAAAACTGGTCTGGCAAAATGACTGATCCTGCAAAAACTCCGGATTTTCCAGTTCTGGAAGCACAATCAGAGGTAAGAGGCGAGGTGCCCAATACCTACTGGAAAATGGTCAGCTATCATTTCAAGAAAAGGAAACTGGCCGTCATCGGGCTATGGATAACAATATTTCTGTTTTTTGTGGCAATTTTTGCGCCTTTGCTCGCTAACGACAAACCCATCTTTTTCTACTACGGTGGCAAAGTCTATTCTCCCGTCTTTTCGGGTGCTGACAAGATTGGCCCCTTCGTCTGGAAAGACCTGAAGAAAAAAGCTCCCTTCATTTACCAGCACATTACTGGGAAGGAGGATGCGATAGCCATATGGCCTCTGGTGAAGTATTCCCCGACCGAATACAACCTGCTCGAATACCTGGCTCCCCCCGATGGGAGGCACTGGTTCGGGACCGACGACAGCGGCCGTGACGTGCTGAGCAGAATGATCTACGGCGCACGCATTTCTCTTTCGGTGGGTTTCGTTGCCGTAGGAATAGCGCTGGTCATAGGGATTTGGCTGGGAGCACTGGCGGGTTATTTTGGTGGATGGACGGATATAGTGATCAGCCGTGCAATCGAGATCATGCTCACGATTCCCACATTTTTCCTGATCATCGCTATAATTGCGTTCCTGCCTCCCAGCATATACAACATAATGGTGATAATCGGTCTGACCGGCTGGATGGGAGTTGCGCGGTTCGTGCGCGCCGAATTCCTCAAGCTCAAACAACTGGATTTCATAACGGCGCTGCGCGCTCTTGGCGCATCAAACAAGCGGATAATCTTCATGCACATGCTGCCGAACGCGATGGCGCCGGTGCTGGTTTCAGCGGTCTTCGGAATTGCGGGAGCAATTCTTACGGAGTCGAGCTTGAGTTTCCTCGGGTTCGGCGTGCCGCCGCCAACTCCGAGCTGGGGAGACATCCTTTCCCAGAGCCGCGACTATATTGAATTTGCATGGTGGCTGACCGTCTTCCCGGGGTTTGCGATATTCATGAGTATCACCGCCTACAACCTGGTCGGTGAGGGACTGAGGGATGCGATGGACCCGAGATTGTTCCGGTAAAGTATTTATTGAAGTCTGATCTCGGGAGCCCTGAAGGGCCTGGTTGAACTCTGAAAAGTGAGAATATGCTCCAGTTGCACATCGGAGATGAGAGCGGGATACTCACCGTAAGCAAGCTGAACCAGCAGGTAAAGATGCTGCTGGAGGAGAAGTTCCCGTTTGTCTGGGTCAAAGGAGAGATTTCGAATTTTCGGGTCCCGGCTTCCGGACATTTCTATTTTACTCTAAAGGATGCGAAGAGCCAGATTAATGCGGTTTTTTTTCGGGCACAGAACCGGTTTCTCAGGTTCCTGCCTGAATCGGGAATGCAGGTCATCTGTCAGGCCCGGCTGAGCGTCTATGAACCCAGGGGCGAATACCAGATAATCGTAGAGGTCATGGAGCCTCTTGGGGTCGGCGAGCTGCAGCTTGCTTTCGAGGCCCTAAAAAGGAAGCTGGACGCCGAAGGTCTATTTGACCCGGCCCGAAGAAAAACTCTCCCACTTTGCCCCCAGAATATCTGCCTGATTACTTCAAAGAGCGGCGCAGCAATCAGAGACATTCTCAAGGTTCTCCAGAGAAGCCCTTACCCGGTTACGGTTACCCTTTTTCCGGTAGCGGTACAGGGAAATGAAGCGCGCATTGAAATAGCCCAGGCCATTGAATCGGCTAACATGCTCACATGGAGGCACGAGTGGGATGTGGTGATCGTCGGGCGCGGGGGAGGAAGCCTGGAGGACTTGTGGTCATTTAACGAAGAGATTGTTGCGCGGGCGATTTCCGGATCTTTGATTCCGGTAATTTCGGCCGTCGGCCATGAGATCGATTTTACGATAGCCGATATGGCCGCTGACCTCCGCTTGCCCACTCCGACCGCCGCTGCCGAGTGGGTGGTAAAAAGGCTCGAGCAGTTCCATCGTGAACTGCACGGCGGCCGCGACCGGATGGTCGAGGTCATGAAGACAAGACTCGAGAATCTCGGCTTAAGAATTCAATATCTGGAGCGCCGGATAACTCATCCGAAAAGGCGGCTCGAGAGCATGCGGCTTACTCTCGACGATCGGCTCGAACGCCTCCGTCTTGCCATCGAAAGGAGCCTCGAAAAGACGCGCATTCGGCATGCCCATCTCGGGCAAAGGCTTTTGTATCTCAATCCTGAGGCCAACATACTGAGATGTCGAGCGCAACTGGACCGCCTATGCAAAGAATTTGCGCTCCATCATCACCGGATTTTAGATGGATACAGGCTCAGGTTTGAGCATTACAGCTCGCGTTTGGAGGCGCTGAGTCCGCTTTCGGTTCTTCTGCGCGGATACTCGATTACATATAGAGCAGTGGACAATAAAGTGATCAGGAGCTACACCGAAACCGGTCCCGGAGATCGTGTTCTCGTGCGCCTTGCAAGCGGCCTGTTGGAGTGCCTGGTCGATAAGGCGCAAGACGTTCAGACCGAAAAGGAAAGGTGATTCCGTGGTTAAGAAGAAAAGCGATATGTTCGAGGAGGCTCTGAAAAAGCTTCAGGAGTTGGTGGAGAAGCTGGAAAAGGGGGATTTGCCTCTTGAAAAGGCAATGGAATGCTTCTCCGAAGGGATTCGAATTGCCCAGTTTTGCCACAATAAATTAGAAGAGGCCGAAAACAAAGTGCAGATGCTTCTTAAAGACCAGCAGGGCGGGTGGGCCTCCGCGCCTTTTGAAGTTGTCAATACAAATGCTGACGAACAGGGTAAGTGAATGGATCGAGCCTTCATTTGCATTCAGCTCGGCTGCAGCCGGATATTGAGAAAGTTTACTCATTTGGAGTTGGAAGTACTAACTCTTGCGTGTTAGTATTACTAACTTATCTTCTTTTGGCAATTAACCCTCAGCCTGGGCGTTTATGGGTGAATTCGATCTTAAGACTTATTTAGGCAGCCGAAAGCAGCTTATTGAGGGCGCGCTGGAAAAAGTCTTTCCCGTGGCCTCGGGGCTTGAAAAGAGGGTAGTTGAAGCCGCGCGCTACAGCCTTTTTGCCGGAGGAAAGCGGCTTCGTCCGATCCTGTGCCTGGCGGCGTCAGAAGTGGTGGGCGGTGATATAGCGCAAGTCCTTCCGGCAGCTTGCGCCCTGGAGATGATACACACCTATTCTCTCATCCATGACGACCTGCCTGCCATGGACAATGACGATTTCAGGCGCGGGGTTCCCACCAATCACAAGGTATTCGGGGAAGCCATCGCCATCTTGGCTGGAGACGCTCTTTTGACGGAAGCTTTTGAGTATTTTGCGCTCAGCGCGTATAAGGGTGCGAGTTCGGAAAAGTTAGCCGAAGTGATCGGAATTGCCGTTAAAGCGGCCGGCTACCGGGGGATGATAGGTGGACAAGCGATTGACCTGGAGTGCGAAAATAGAAAAGTGGACCTTGCGACTGTAGAGTACATGCATGTTCACAAGACTGGGGCTTTGCTGTCGGGCTCACTCGAGATCGGGGCGGTTCTTGGCGGTGGGGATAAAGTGCAGATAAAGGCTCTAAAAGCTTACGGCCATCATTTCGGGCTTGCGTTTCAGATTACGGACGATCTATTGGATGTTGAGGGGGATCCCGCGCTGATGGGCAAAACGCCGGGGTCGGATGCTGCAAAAAACAAAATGACCTATCCTGCTCTGCTGGGTATTGCGCAATCCAGGGAGGCCGCACGGGAGCACGTGGAGAGTTCTTTGGATGCGCTGGTGAGTTTCGGCGAGGCCGCCGAACCGTTGCGGGCAATCGCCGGGTACCTGCTGGAGCGAAAAGGATAGCGCGGTTAAAAGCTCTTGACTTATATCCGGATTTTTCATTTATTGGCGGGGAACGGATCAGGGGGGACTTGCCAGGAAATGGAATGAAAGGGTCAAAATTGAAAAACGAAACAAGGGGAACGGGGCTGCTTTCATCTATCGACACCCCCAGTCAGCTAAAAAGTCTGACTCATCAACAACTTCTCCAACTGGTTGCAGAAATCCGCACCCGGATCATAGGTACCGTTGCCAAAAACGGCGGTCACCTTGCCCCCAGTCTCGGAGTAGTCGAACTGACGTTGGCTCTTCATTACGTATTCGATGCCGCATATGACCGTTTCATCTGGGATGTTGGCCATCAGGCTTATGCGCACAAGCTTTTGACCGGGCGCCAGAAAGAATTTGGTTCCCTGCGCCAGTACGGCGGAATCAGCGGCTTCCCCAAGCGTTCCGAAAGCAGGTATGACGCTTATGGAACGGGCCACTCCAGCACCTCAATTTCGGCAGGCCTTGGAATTGCGGTCGCAAATCATCTCAAGGATAGCTCAGCTCGTACGATTGTAGTAATAGGCGACGGCAGCATGACGGGGGGAATGGCTTTTGAAGGGCTCAATAATGCTGGTGACCTCGCCAGAAACCTTATTGTAGTCCTGAATGACAACGAGATGTCCATTTCTCCGAACGTTGGCGCTCTTTCGTCCTATCTCAGTCGGAAGCTCTCCGGAAAGACGCTGATGTACCTTAAGCGGGAAATGGAAGTTATTCTAAAATCGATTCCTGGAATCGGGGCAAATATTCTCCAGGTTTTGAGGCGCAGCGTCGATTCGCTGATCAGTTTTTTCACGCCGGGAATGCTCTTCCAAGCCCTTGAGTTTCAGTATATAGGGCCTATAAACGGACATCGTCTCGATAGGTTGATAGAGACATTTGAAATAGCGCGCAATGTGGATGGCCCGGTCCTGATCCATGTGCTGACCAAGAAAGGAAAGGGCTACGAACCTGCCGAAAAGGACCCCACGAGCTTTCACGGTCTAGGGGCGTTTGATATAGCAACCGGTAAGTGCCTTAACTCCGGATCACTCTCCTATACCAAAGTTTTCGGCAGGGCGATGAAGAAGCTGGCTGACGAAAACCCCAAATTGATCGGGATTACAGCCGCAATGATCGAGGGTACCGGGCTCGACTGCTTCGCTCAGACCTACCCTGACCGGTTTTTCGACGTTGGTATCGCAGAACAGCACGCTGTAACTTTCGCGGCCGGCCTTGCCACGGAGGGTTTCAAGCCGGTGGTGGCTGTTTACTCAACTTTCCTGCAGCGTGCCTATGACCAGATGCTGCACGATGTCTGTCTTCAGAACCTTCCGGTGGTCTTCTCGATGGATCGAGCCGGGATAGTGGGCGAGGATGGGCCGACGCATCACGGTTTGTTCGATTTGTCCTACCTGCGCTCTATGCCCAATATGGTGGTGATGGCCCCGAAGGATGAAAACGAGCTTCAGCACATGCTGAAGACTGCAGTCGATCACAACGGTCCTGCTGCTGTGCGCTATCCGAGGGGAAACGTCATCGGGGTGCATCTCGATGACGAGCTCCGAGCGCTGCAGATCGGGAAGGGTGAGTTGCTGAGGCCTGGGAAAGATTTGGTTATCGTGGCCGTCGGTTCCACGGTGCAAAGTGCGATGGAAGCCGCTGAGCGACTCGATTCGGATGGAGTCGAAGCGGCCGTTATAAACGCCAGGTTCGTCAAGCCCATTGACCGTGAATTGATCATGACCTGGGCTCAAAAAACCGGCAGGGTCATTACTGTCGAAGAGAACATGCTACAGGGTGGTTTTGGGAGCGCTGTCCTTGAAATGTTCGAGGAAGAAGCGTTTTTCCCGAAGTCTTTAAAGCGTCTGGGGGTCTGTGATTTCTTCGTTCCACATGGAGGCCAGGCCGTATTGAGAAATCTCTGTGGTATCGATGCCGACGCGATTGAGAGCGCCGCCCTTAAATTGTTAGATTCCAGCCATGGCAAAGTCCTTCGCGCGATTGGACAAACTGCTTGTCGATAAGGGTTTTGCACCCACTCGAGAACGAGCCCAGTCGCTCGTTCTCGCAGCAAAAGTCCTCGTAAACGGCCAAATTCTGACCAAGGCAGGACAAAAAGTCCAGGAAGACTCTGAGATCCGGATTATAGGAGATGCCATCCCGTATGTCAGCCGGGGCGGCCTCAAGCTCGAACATGCGATCCGTACGTTTTCAATCGAAGTTTCCGGTCGTACTGCAATGGACGTCGGTGCTTCCACAGGAGGGTTTACGGATTGCCTGCTCTCATTTGGAGCGCGGCGGGTCTACGCGGTTGACGTGGGATACGGCCAGCTTGCGCTCAAGCTCAGGAACGACCCCCGGGTGGTTGTGCTCGAAAGAAAAAACATCCGTTACCTGCCCTCGGAACTTGTGCCCGAACCCGTTCAGATCGCTACTGTCGATACATCGTTTATATCCCTCAAGCTGGTAATCCCGGTTGTACTCAAATTTCTGGAAGTCGAAAGCGTGCTCATAGCACTGATAAAACCTCAGTTCGAAGTTGGCCGTGAACTGGCATCGAAGGGTGGAGGAGTCGTACGGGACGGTCGCATACACGAAGAGGTGTGCACTGTGCTGGCCGAATTTACAGCCGGGCTCGGCTTTGATGTGCTTGGAATAACTCCATTCCCCATACTGGGGCCGAAGGGAAACCGGGAATTCCTGTTGGCCGCTATTTCACCGAAAAATCGGTAAGAACGCCATGCGCATTCACATGGTATTCATCGGCAAAACGGCATTTCGCGATATAGACTCGGCTATTGGCCGTTATATGGAAAGACTTCAGCATTACTGTCCGGTGGAGGTGAACTACGTAAAGGCGGAAAAGATCACCGGGGCGGTTGGGGACCAGGTTGTCCGGGAGCGCGAGAGCGAGCGCATCTTGAAACTGACAGGGCACGGGGGACATCTGATTGTGTGGGACCAAAGAGGGCGAGAACTCGATTCACCCGGACTGTCAAAATTGATGGAAAAACTGATGGCCTCGGGAACCTCCGATCTCTGGATGGCGGTAGGCGGACCGGTCGGGGTCTCTCTCCAATTACTGAAGAGCGCAAATGATGTGCTCTCATTTTCGAAAATGACCCTTCCACACGACCTTGCCCGCCTGATACTGGTTGAGCAGCTCTATCGAGCTTTTACCATAATAAGAGGTGAGCCTTACAACAGGTGAAAAGTACGCGCGTAAGGCAATAGCAAAACCCCAGGCATGCCCAAAGGCGGATCTCCGATTATGCGCTAAACGGCGACAACTTCGGTGACCTCGGGGACTTCCTGCTTAATGATCCGCTCGATACCCGATTTGAGAGTCATCTGGCTCATAGGGCAACCACGGCAGGCCCCAGTCAGCCGCACTTTTACCACAGAACCATCGACCTCTATCAGATCGACGCTCCCGCCGTCTCTTTCCAGCATGGGTCTTATTTTGGCAAGGGCCTGCTCGACTTTTTCACGCATTTGTCTTCCTCCAGTCAGGATTTATTGTCGGCATCGAATCATGTCGGCGCAAAATAACATATAAGACGAGAGGGGCAAATAAAATCCTGTTCATGTAGCAAGTAGTTGTTTGGATTGTTTCCAGTCTGAAATCTGGTATGCTCCCGGGCGAGCGGCGGAGCATTGGGGCCAGCCTCGTGGGCGGCAGGTTGTGGAGATTGGTGCTGCGGAGGCGCCTGTTCAGTGGTTTTGAAGTCTCCTTTTTCCTGACGGGTGACTATGGGGGGTTTTTGATTCAGCTATGCGCAGTTTCAAGATGCTCACCGGCTTTTTCATCTCTTTTCCCGAAACACTTAGGTTGGGAATGGAATTGAAATTCCGTATTGTTTTCAGTAGAATGTCGAGCACGCTCAAAGAGGAATTTTTTTTCGACATTGTGGAGAGGGGAGCCTAAATGGCTGATTATCAGCTTCTGGAGCGCATTTCACCGCGGCAACTTGGTAGCTGTGTTGAGCGTTTGGCCGAGCGGATAAATAACGACTATAAAGGCAAGAATCTTGTCCTGATCGGTATTCTGAATGGCGCTTTTATTTTTATGGCCGATCTCGCAAGGCGTCTTGATCTTCCAATTAAGATGGACTTTGTGCGATTGGCCAGCTACGGGGATAAAACGCAGACCTGTGGAAATGTCAGGATCACAAAGGACGTAGAGATTCCACTCCAGGGATGCCATGTGCTGGTTGTCGAGGACATAGTTGATTCCGGTATTACTCTCAAGTGGCTGCTTAATCATATCTCCAACCAGTGTCCTGAATCCGTGAAGATATGCGCCCTGATAGATAAACGAGAGCGGCGCGTGGTCGAAGTTCCCGTGGATTATGTTGGAATGACCGTAGAGGGTGGTTTTCTTGTCGGCTACGGACTTGATTTCTCAGAGAATCACAGGAACCTGCCTGCCATCTATGAAGTCGTGTTCGATGAGACTCTATCCGGAAAATAGCGCCGGTATAGTTTCCATCCGGGAAGGGTTCTTCTGCGCCTTCGCGATTGTATATGGTAGTACGCGGGGCGTGCAGTTTTTAGCCAGTATTCAGAGACATCGGGGGCTCGCAGTGTCTCATCCAATTATTCCGGACGAACTGTGGTATGGCAAATTGGCCTGCGGAAGGAAATGATACATGGCCATAATGGTTATAACCTGTGAATCCTGCGGAGCGCGGTTCCGACTCGATTCCGAAAAACTCGACAAACCTCGCAACAAGCTCAGGTGTTCGAAATGTAAACATGTATTCATTGTGGAGCGGCCAGACGAAGAGGGTCTCATCCATATCGAAATCTCGGAGGAGGAAAGCGCCTTCATGCTGGGGACCATACCTCTGAAGACCAGCGTGGCCAGTGCTCCGGAAAAAAAGGAAAAGTGGTTTTTAAAGAAAAAGGTGTTGTTTGCTGCGGTCGCCGGCATATTGATGTTTGCCATTCTTGCTGTTGTGTTCTGGCCTGGCAATTCGCTTCTGTTTTCCACCGGCAAAAAGTCTGGTAAAGAACAACCAGCACAGCCTATCGTAACTATTATGGACAGTGTTCAGGCCTATTATCTGGAAAACGCACACTCAGGGCAGGTGCTCGTAATCGAGGGAGAAGTGCTGAACGAATCCAGCAAGCCGGTCAGCTTCGTGATGATCGAAGGGAAGTTGTTCAACAACAACGATACCGTGGCACAAATCCAGCGATGCTACGTGGGCAATACTCTCACGCGCAAGGAAATAGCTAACCTGAAGCTCTCCGAGATCCAGGACAGAATTATGTACCGGGAAGGCAAGAACATGAAAAACGTCCGGATTCCTCCTGCCGGCAAGGTGCCTTTTATGCTCGTTTTCCATAATCTTCCCGAGATGAGTACCCTCAGTAACTACAGTGTAAATGTTATCAGTTCAAAATTCGACTGATCCATAACTCTCTTTAGACTTCTTTCTCGTTTTTAAGCCAACTTATTGAAGTAACGAAAAGAATTGACAAAAGCCCTGCATGAGTGTAAAAAGGCGTTTATCCAAGGTCCTGAAAAAATACGTAAAATTCGTTTCAACGAGGCCTCTGAATCATGCTGGATGTGAAATTCGTCCGAGAAAACATCGAACTGGTGCGCCGGATGCTGAAAAACCGCCAGTCGGACCTGGATCTTCAGCCCCTTTTAGAATTGGATGAAGAGAGGCGGCGCATTCTGGTAGATGTGGAGGAGAAAAAACACCGGCGTAATGTTGCGTCCGAGGAAATCTCAAAGCTGAAGAAAGAGAAAAAAGATGCTTTGAGCCTTGTTGAGGAAATGAGGGAACTGGGCCAGGAGATCAAAGTCCTCGATGAGCGGCTGGACGAAGTGGAACAAAAATTCAGGGACTTTCTCCTCATCATACCTAATGTGCCGGACAGTTCGGTACCAGTTGGAAGGGATGAGAAGGACAACAAGGAAATCCTGATTTGGGGAGAAAAACCTGTTTTCGACTTCGAGCCCAAGCCTCACTGGGAAATAGGTGAGGGGCTGGGGATATTGGATTTCGAACGCGGTGCAAAAATTACCGGGGCGCGATTTTCGCTCTATTGGGGCGCCGCCTCTGCGCTTGAGCGCGCTTTGATCTCCTTCATGCTCGACGTCCATACGAAGCGTCACGCCTATACAGAGGTCCTGCCGCCCTTCATAGTTAACAGCGCGAGCATGAGGGGAACCGGTCAACTGCCCAAGTTCAAGGAAGACCTGTTCAAGCTGGACGGCTGGGACTACTGGCTGGTTCCGACCGCGGAAGTACCCGTTACCAATATTCACAGAGACGAGATTCTCGATGAGTCCGATCTGCCCAGATGCTATACGGCATACACTCCATGCTTTCGCTCTGAAGCCGGTTCTCATGGAAAAGACACCCGCGGTCTGATCCGCCAGCATCAGTTCAACAAGGTTGAACTCGTCAAATTCACCAAGCCGGAGGATTCATACTCCGAGCTTGAGGCACTTCTTAAGAACGCCGAAACAATTCTTCAGGAACTGGGAATCCACTACCACGTCATCGTGCTTTGCACTGGCGATATGGGTTTTTCCGCATCCAAGACTTACGATATCGAGGTGTGGCTCCCCGGCCAGGAAACATATAGGGAAATCTCATCTTGCAGCAACTTTGAAGATTTTCAGGCAAGACGCGCGAATATCCGTTTTCGGCGAAAGGGCCGAAGCCGCACCGACCTCGTCCATACGCTTAATGGATCTGGACTTGCTGTTGGCAGAACTCTTGTGGCGATTTTGGAGAACTACCAGCAGGCGGACGGAACCGTCGTTATTCCTGAAGTTCTGCGTCCATATATGGGAAACATGAAGGTGATCGAGAAACTACGTTGATTCATTTCTTAAGGAGTTCCTGTTATGACTAAGAGTGAGTTGATCGAGACGTTGGCCAAGGCTGAAGGGATTACGTTGAAAGCCGCTGAAACCGCAGTCAACGTAACGTTTCAGAGCATGGAACAGTCGCTCATCCGCTCGGATCGCCTTGAAATCCGAGGGTTCGGCAGTTTCAAGGTAAAAGAGTACGAGGGATATAAGGGCAGAAACCCAAAAACAGGCGAACTGATCGAAGTCTCGTCAAAGAAGTTGCCCTTTTTCAAAGTGGGCAAGGAACTCAAGGAAAGGGTCAATGCAGCGGAAGATCTCGAGGCTCCGGTAAGAGTGAAGTAGAAACCGCATGCTTGATAGTGGGGTTTCTATTCAGTATCCGGAACTGTTCCGGCCGTCATTGCCTGACGAAAAGCAAATAAATATTTATTCCGATAAGAGCCATGGCCCCGCCCAGGAAAGTGAATAAATCGCTTAAAGACAAACTATCCCCAGCGGGGGCGATGGTTCTTTGAACGAGGAGCAAAAAAAGCATAAAAGAGGCAATGGCGGTTATTATTTTAAATTTCTTCGTCCAGATGAGGAAAATCAGAATCGGCAGAGCGACAAGCCAGGTATAATAGCTTCTGGCCACTTGGCTCCATTCCAGCTTGCGACTAGATTCAAGCAGGGTGGGGAAATCATGTGTTACCAGAAAATCATAGATATTATGCAGAAGTTCTTTCACTGTGCCTCCTCTCAGTGGATGATCGTAAATCTGTCAATATCACCGGTAAAGACTTCCTCAAGCACCTCGACTCTGTCGACCCGGCCCATCGGGCTGCCCTCGTAGCACCATTCGATCATCCTGTCGATCTTGTCCGCTTCTCCTTCGAAAATGGCTCCCACGCTGCCATCAGGCAGGTTTCGAACCCATCCCGCAACTCCGATTTGTTCCGCGGCATCACGGGTATATGCCCGGAAGAAAACGCCCTGTACCCTTCCCGTTATCCTGACCTGCACACGACGTTTTTTCATTTTGGCCTCCACAGGAAGCGTTTATGCATCGAGCATTCCGATAAACTCATCTTCGTTCATTATTCGTACTCCCAACTTCTCAGCTTTGGCCAGCTTGGAACCCGGGTCCCCGCCGGCAACGACCACATCCGTTTTTTTGCTGACGCTGTCGGTAACCCTTGCGCCTCTAGCCCCGACTTTCTCACCGGCCTCCTGCCGGGTCATCGAAGAGAGCGCTCCAGTGAAAACGACCGTTTTTTCCAGCCAGAAACCGCCCTCAGCCGGACGGGCAGGCTGAGGATTCTCAATTACTACTCCGAGATCCAGAAGTTCGTCAATCAGCCCGCTGTTCTCCTGGTTTGAGAAGTAAGTCGTCACGGCCATGGCAACTTTTTCTCCGATCCCCTGAATCTGCTGCAGTTGCCCGGCTGAAGCCGAGCGGACCGCCTGAAGAGAGCCCAGGCTCCGGGCGAGAAGATCGGCAATATAGGTCCCCACGTGGCTTATTCCGAGCGCGTACAAAAACCTGGGGAGTGTAGTGAGTTTACTCCCCTCGATTGCATCGAGCAAATTTCGGGCCGATTTGGTCCCAAACCCGGAAAGATTTTCAAAGTCTCTCATTTCAAGTCTGTAGAGGTCTGAAACAGTTCGGATAATCCCTTCGTCGATAAACCGCGACACTATGCGCTCGCCAAGTCCGTCAACGTTCATGGCATCGCGGCTTGCAAAATGGACGATTGAGCCCTTGATTTGAGCGGGGCAGTTGCGGTTTACGCACCTGTGGAAAGCCTCATCGGGCAGCCGCACCACCGGGGCGCCGCAGGAAGGGCAGTTCTCGGGCATCTTAAAGGGTTCTTCTGCTCCCGTTCTTTTCGATTTAATTGATTCGATCACCTCGGGGATTACCTCCCCCGCCCTGTGAATGATAACGGCGTCGCCTATGCGGATGTCCTTTCTCTGGATTTCATCACTGTTGTGGAGCGTTGCGCGCTTCACCGTGACCCCGCCAACCAGGACGGGGTTAAGGAAGGCGACGGGAGTAATAATTCCGGTCCTGCCAACGTTTACGCCGATATCGAGCACGTGGGTCTGGGCCTCGTCAGGACTGAATTTGAAGGCAACCGCCCAGCGGGGGCTGCGGGATTTTTCGCCGAGCTGTCTTTGGGAGGTCAGGTTATTTACTTTTATTACCATCCCGTCAATCTCGTAAGGGAGGTATTCACGTTCTTCGGCAAGTTTCTCGTAATAGGTGATGGCTTCCCGGATAGTGTTACACAATCGAGATCCTGGATTTACAGGGAGCCCCCAGCGCTGTAGCTGGCTTAGCATCTCCCACTGTGTGGCGAACTCTTGTTCGCCCTGGAAGACGCCTATTGCATAAAAGAATGCACGAAGGGGCCGGCTGGCGGTAATCGAAGGGTCAAGCTGGCGAAGAGAGCCTGCGGCAGCGTTGCGCGGGTTTGCGAAAAGAGGCTCGCCTCGTTTGCCTCGTTGATCGTTGAGCGCTTCGAAATGAAGTTTTTCTATAAAAACTTCGCCCCGGACGGCAAGTTTGGCCGGGAGCGATCCTTCTCCGTGCGAAAAAAGCCGCCACGGTATAGCGCGAATCGTTTTGATGTTCAGCGAAACATCTTCGCCTGTAAACCCATCTCCCCGAGTGCCAGCGCCGGTTAGCGAGCCATTTTCATACACAAGCTCAACGGCGAGCCCGTCCATTTTGAGTTCGGCAACGTAGTCGATCTTGCCGTCATGCCCCAGTAGCTTATGGACCCTGCGGTCAAAGTCAAAAACCTCTTCGGTGGTCATCGCGTTTTGGAGGCTGAGCAGCGGAACCTCATGCCGAAAAGGGAGAAATTTGTCGATAGGCGAGGAGCCGACGCGCTGAGTCGGCGATTCCGGCGTTATGAGTTCGGGGTTCTGATCTTCGAGACTAACAAGTTCGCGGAAGATTTTGTCGTATTCCGCATCGCTGATTTCGGGCTGATCGAGGGCGTAGTAACGATAGTTGTGATAATCGATAAGCCTTCGGAGATCTTCAATTTTAGCGCGAGTAACTTCTTTATCGATCATTTACTTTGGCTGCCTCTGAAAGAATACTGGTCTTCACTCTTCCATGCAAAGGATCAATCAGCGAAGCTCTGGGCCACCCGGCAAATAGCAGTCAATGTTGATTTTATAACTCTTTTCCGTGATTCGTGAAAAGCGGGGTCTCTAAATCCGTGTGCCCACTTCAAGCCGGAAAGATCGTCCGAAACGACTAGGGCTGCGGCAAGATCGACCCGTCGAAACCGCGACACAGAGAAAAGTGCGGACGTTTCCATATCGACCGACAAAACGCCCTGTGACTGAAAGTCTCTTAGTTTGGCGCGAGTCTCGCGAAAGGGCGCATCGGTTGTCCAGACGATCCCTTCATGAATCGCCAGGCCGGTTGAAGCCAGAGCAGATTTCAGAGACTCTACCAGTTCGGAGGAGGGAACACACTCGACACCGGGATAGTGAGCGGAAGTCCCTTCCTCGGATATTGCCCCTGAAGGAAGGACAATGTCGCCGATTCGTACTTCCCTGCGAAGAGAGCCACACCAGCCGGCCGCAATAAACTGCCTCGCCCCCAGAGCGATCATCTTCTCGAGAACAAGAACGGTCTGCGGAGCGCCCAGCATCGGACCGGCAAGAGCGATGGGGGCGCCTTCGTAGCTGCCGGTAAAGACCTCGGAAAGATAAAGCTTATGCGAGCGTCTCGGAGGTTGGGAAAAGCAGGCCGAAAATGAAGCCAGGTCTTCCGGACTGAAAACCAGGATAGCTCTTGGAGGCAGGGTTTCTTCGTGTCTGCCCCTCCTGGGTTCTATAACGCACGAGTCTTGTTCAGCGGAGGTGTGGGAGATCGGCTTTTCGAGGGTCATTTCCAAAAGCCTCTGCCAGCCTTTGTGAACCGAGAGTTTTGGACAATTTTTGCCACCAGTTCAGTCTTTATCATTTACGTTTCCTCCATTTTTGGGGCGAGCCGATAAGTGAACAAGGTGGCTGGAATCATTGATGGAAGCAATTATATCAGAGAAGCGCTCTGTGCAAGAAATAAATATGAGACAACGGGCGGGTGTATTGAAAAATGCCATAATGCGGGATCGGACGGTTTGATTTTGACCTCCATTCGCTCATATGATAGTAATAATTCGTCACTTTTCCGAATTCTCCCAAACCACTATCGCCTGTGTGTCTGCCATGTCTTTTAACCCGATGAAAAAGCATACGGTGAAAACCGCTTCGGTGGGGACTCTTTACACGGTTTCGCCCAGACGGCGTTTTCGCGGCCGGCATTTATTCATTATTCTCCTTGTCCTCGGGACGGGTTTCGGGACTTACAGGAAGGTTTTTTGGCCAAAGACGAATCGGTCTCAGCAAAGGCCCGCGATTGAAACGGCCGTTTCTGAACCGGTTGAGTCGCCGCCTCATTCGCCTGCGGCCGAGTCTAAAGCCGAGCCCCTGGACAAGTTTGAAATCAGGCATCTGATCGTTCACCCCGGCGATACTATCGGGAGCATTCTGGAAGCCTCGGGCATTTCGGACGCTGATTCGAAAGATTGGCAGAAGGCGTGTAAATCCGTCCCACTCGCTCAGATAAAAGAGGATGACGAGCTGATTTTCTTCCTGAGCCGGACGGACGGGCTCCCTGTAAAGGTGATCTACTCACGGTCTGATGGGCCTTCCTATACGCTGCGGAAAAGCTCAACCGGTTGGGAATGCATGTCCGAGGAATCCGCCGCTGGAGGGCCTGTCAAGACAGTGCGCGGCACATACTCGGAGAACTTTTATGATTCCTGCATTGCCGGCGGGCTGCCTGCGCCGCTAATTTCGAGCCTGGCTGACATTTTTTCATATGATATCGATTTCACCGCCGATCTCAAGGGCGGGGACTCCTTTTGCGTTCTTTTTCAGGAACTTCCGATCAAATCGAGTGAAGGAAAACAGTTTCTCATTCTTGGCGCAGAGATGAGGGTCTCCGGGAAAGTTTACGAGGCTTTTGGATTTCAACTTCCGGCGGGCTCGTGGGATTACTTCGATTCAAAAGGGACATCACTCAAACGTGCGTTCCTAAGAAGCCCTATTAATTATCGGCCGCTGCTGTCTTCTAAAGTGAACAGTGGTATCAAACCCCTTGTGAAGATTTCCCGTTCCCGGCTCGGAATAGACTACTCCGTTCCCCCTGGTACTGCTGTCAGCGCGGTGGGCGACGGGGTTGTTTCAGCCATCCGCAAGAACGGCAAAAAAGGTTTTGCGATTGAAATCCGGCACCGTGGAGGCTACAGGAGCTTATATGGGAACCTCTCCGCATCCAGCCGAGGGCTGACGCGCGGGGCGCCTGTTTTCCAGGCGGAGGTGATCGGTTGGGTTGGATCGGCCGGCAGCGGAAAAGCTTATCTCGATTTCCATCTTTATAAAGACGCCAAACCCGTGAATATCCAGACTGCAGAATTCGCCCGCTCGAAAACAATCCCGAAACCGGTTATCCCGGAATTCGAAAAGTCTCGAGACTTCTGTGCGGCCGCCATGCAGGGAAGAATCCCGGACGGACGAGAACATGAAATGCTGTCCGGCGGAGACTGACAATGGCGGACTTATTTGCCGAAGTTGCTATAATTGGAACAGCCCTGCATAAGGGTCTTCACTACCTGGTCCCGGGTTGTTTTGCCGCAAAGGTCCAGCCCGGGAGCAGGGTTTCTGTCGAACTGGGGAAGAGGAAGGCGACCGGGGTCGTCCTCCGGGTCGGGGATTCCCTTCCGGACCTGCCCGCAACAATTACGATCCGTGAAATTCTGGACACGGTCGATGAACTTCCGGCCATCCCACCCGATCTTCTCGAGCTGTGCCTCTGGATATCGAGCTATTACTTTTATCCCCCTGGCGAGGTATTCGATCTTGTAATCCCGTTCAAGGGATCAGAGCCGGTAAGGTCGGCCTTGCATGGCCCCAGGATTAAGTTCGCTCGCCTGATCGATTATGCGGCCTCCGAGAACGTTAAGTCGGAAAAATCACGAGAAATAGTTCGCCTGCTTCGTTTGACAGGCGGAGTCGCCGGCTTGCGGGACCTTCGCAAATTGTGTGAAAATCCGGATTATGCGCTTAAAAAGCTCCTTAAAGACGGCATAATCTCAATTGAAGAGTCGCAGGATCGGATTGACGATCTGACTTTTTCCGGGGTAGGGCAGGGTGGATTGAGTGACGAACCTGGCGTTGTTTCTAACCCCTGTGCTCTGGAGTTGACCGAAGACCAGTGTGCGGCTCTCGATGAGATAGGTCCTTTCATAAATAGTCCCGGCTTCCAGCCCTTCGTCCTGTATGGAGTGACCGGAAGCGGGAAAACTGAAATTTACATCCGGCTCATAGAAAAGGCTGCCCGATCCGGGAATGGCGCCATTGTGCTGGTGCCTGAGATCGGGATCAGCGCGCAAATGGAGTCGATTTTTCGGGAGCGGTTCGGAAACGGGCTTGCAGTGTGGCACAGCGCCCTGCCTGATAGGGTGCGCCGGCGCACGTGGGCGGACATTCGGTCGGGCAGGAAGAAAATAGTGCTGGGGGCAAGGTCTGCCGTGCTCACGCCGGTTAAGGACCTCGGGCTGATCATAGTGGACGAAGAGCACGATACATCTTACAAGCAGGAAGACCGCTTGCGCTACAGCGCCAGGGACGTTGCCCTGATGAGAGGGAAGATCGCCGGTGCGCCTGTGGTCATGGGGTCCGCCACCCCATCCATTCAAACGATGTACAGGTGTATTGAAAAACAGTATCGCTCGATTGCGCTACCCAGCCGGGTGATGAACAGGCCTGCGCCGGAATTCGAAGTTGTTGATATGAAGAGGGAGGGCGCGCGCGCTGGAATTTTTTCGTTCAAGTTGCGGGAGGCAATCGAGGAGACGATCCGCAGCGGCCGGCAGGCGCTCCTGTTTTTGAACAGAAGAGGATACTCGAAGTACTACCTTTGCAACACATGCGGCCAGGCGCTCCAGTGCGTATCGTGCAGCGTAACTCTTACCTATCACAAAAAAGATGACAGCCTGCGCTGTCATTACTGCGGCTGGGAAATGCCTTTGCCGGAGAGATGCCCGGTCTGCGCTCACGCGGCGCTTTTTCCGCATGGGTTCGGGACCGAAAAAGTGGAGAAGGAGGTAAAGAGACTCCTGCCCGCTGCCCGTGTGGTGAGAATGGACCGGGACACCATGAACAGCCACGAACGGCTCGTAAGAACGCTGGATGCTATGAGATCGGGGGAGGCCGACATTTTGGTCGGTACGCAGATGGTGGCAAAAGGCCACGATTTTCCTAATTTGACGCTGGTTGGCATACTCAATGCCGACGCCGGTCTCCAGTCGCCCGATTTCCGGGCCGGAGAGATCCTGGTTCAGCTTCTAATCCAGGTTGCCGGACGCGCAGGACGCGGAGAGGAACTTGGCCGGGTCATTCTGCAAACCTTCAATCCATGGCATTTTACGATCGAATCGGCACTGAAGCTTGACTACGACGGTTTTTGCCGGGAAGAGCTCAAATCGCGAAAAGATCTCCAATATCCTCCGTTTGCTCGGCTTCTCAAGATGCTCGTCACTTCGGGTAGTGAGGAATCTGCCCGCGAAGGGGCCCGTTTGCTTGCCTCCATTTGCCGGGAAAAGGCTGAGCATTTCAGGAATGCCGCAAGGAGCGTCGCCATCCTGGGTCCGTCGCCCGCGGCCTACGTGAAGCTAAGGAACAGGTTCAGATGGCAGGTGTTCATAAAGACTTGGACCAGCTCGGATATGCAAAGCTTCGTTGAATGTGCGCTCCAGTCTATCAAAGGCGATCCCGGATTCCGGGCCGTGCAGATTACTGTGGACCGCGATCCGACAACCGATATGTGATCTAATTATGTCTGACATTTTACTCATCCAGCCTCCGATCCGGGATTTCTATTTAACGGCAAAAAGGACCATCCCTTACGGGCTTGCCTGTATCGCCGCCCCGCTAATTGGGGAAGGCTATTCGGTCGAAATCCTTGACGGGCTTGCCACGGGCAAATCAAAAAAGCTGGAGCTTCCGCCCGAAATGCTGTACCTGAGCGATTTTTACTCAGGTCCGGATATTTCCCCTTTCTCCCTGTTCCACGATTTCAGGCATTTCGGACTTGGTCTGGAGGCAATCGGGGAGAGGGTCCGCGACTCCGGTGCGTTTCTGGTAGGTATATCGTCTCTTTTTACTCCTTATAGTGCCGAGGCTATACGATGCGCGCAGGAGGTGAAGCGCAAATGCCCGGGGGCCGTGACTGTGCTTGGGGGCCATCATCCGACCGAAATGCCCGGAGAGGTGCTGAAGCATGATTGTGTAGATTTCATTATCCGGGGAGAGGGCGAGGTTGCCATGAATCTTCTTGCCCGTGCAATTCGCGGTGAGGCGCCGGTCGAATCTGTCCCGGGGATAGGGTTTAGAGCGGCTGGTGGAAAGTTTTTCATTAGATCCCAGGCTGCCTTGAAGAATCTGGATGATGCTCTATTGCCGGCAGTCGAACTGATCGACAGGAATTTTTATCAGCGTGGTAAAAGGCCGTGCGCGGTGATTGCAGCGAGCAGAGGCTGTCCGCTCGGTTGCAGCTACTGTTCGATTGGATGCTCCTCGTGGTCGGGTTTTCGCCTAAAGAGCGTGCGCCGGGTCATCGAAGAGATGGAACGTGCGGTCTTTGGTATCGGAGCGCGTTTCATAGATTTCGAAGATGAAAATATTTCTTTCAGCAGGCAATGGTTTCTCCACCTGCTTCGTGAAATTGTATTGAAGTTTCAGGGCTGCGGCCTTGAGTTGAGGGCTATGAACGGCCTTTTCCCTCCGGCCCTGGATGAGGAGGTCATATGCGCGATGAAGGCTGCCGGTTTTTCCGCTCTCAATCTTTCGTTGTGCACGACCTGCCGCGATCAGCTAAAAAGATTCAGACGTCCCGACGTTCGCGAAGATTTTGAAAGATCTCTCGTGTGCGCGGAAAAATATGGGCTGGAAGCGGTGGGCTACATAATAGTGGGCGGACCGGGGCAAGACCCTCTGGACTCCGTTGCGGACCTGCTTTACCTGGCGGATAAGAACGCGATCGCGGGTGTATCGGTCTTCTATCCTGCGCCCGGAAGCGCCGATTTTGAAAAATGCCGGGTGCAAAACCTGCTGCCTCTAGAGCTGTCTCTTATGCGCTCTACCGCTCTCCCGATATCCGATACGACCACCAGGGAGGATTCGATTACACTCCTGAGGCTTGGGAGAATCCTTAATTTTTTTAAATCGCTTGATACTGCTGAGAGGGAAGAAGTTCTGAGATTTGCGGGGCAACTTGCGCCGCGCAATCCTGTCATGAAAAAGTCTCCGCCTCAAAGACACTCACCGGAAAAGCCGGACGGTTTCGATCGCAGTAGAGGATTTGAGCTGAATTCTTTGACCGCAGGCGCCTGCGGCTCAGATGCTGCCGTGTGCGAACACCAGGGAAATAAGGCCATATCGGCGAGGGAGCGGGCAATATCGAACAGACGTGAGATTGGCAAAGCGATTTTAGGCTTGTTTCTGCGGGATGGGGTAATTTACGGAGCAACTCCGGAAGGGTGTCTATTTGCTCACAGAGCATCCGATGCCCTGTGCTGTGAATTCAGAAAGGGGCTCTTGAGGATTTTCTTGTGAGGTCTACTGACGCAGGTATCCATAGGATTGAGCCGCACAGCGAGAGTCGAGCGATTCCGATAACCGCTTGTTTGCCGCAAATCCTTGTGATATAAGGATTTGCAAAATAGGCTGGCGTAGCTCAATGGCAGAGCAGCTGATTTGTAATCAGCAGGTTGGGGGTTCGACTCCCTTCGCCAGCTCCAGTGAAATTCGAGGGGTTACCGGTTTTTGCCTGTGACCCCTTTGGTTCGGGGAAGCACAGATGAAGCACGCGGATGATTCGAGTTCGCCCAGGAAAGGATGTCCGATGAAAAAGCTTGTTCCCGCATTTATGTTGCTCATCTTCGCATTGGCATTTAGCGGCTGCGAGATGCCTCCGGAGCCCGTAAAGATTAGTGAAGTGCAATACAGTAACTTGACGTGCGATCAAATATCTCAAGAGCAGTATAGAGTAAAAGCCGCGTTGGCCGCTGCGCATGATGCTCAACGAGGCCGCTCAGACTATGGAATGGGAGGAGATTTCGGCGGTGTACAGGTTTCCAGTAGAACGAGCGGGTCGTCAGAGATCGACAAGCTAAGGGAAGAGCTTCAGGCGCTTCAGCAAGCTGCTATTCTGAAGAGCTGTCCGGCTCATGCAGAGCCAAACCCATATTTGGATGACTCGCCCAAAAATTAATCGCCCATGAGCGCGCGGTACAATAGAAAACCGGAAACTGCGAGGATGATTACGCGATAAACCCCCTGCATGCCATCCTGGAGCCGGTTTGTCAGGATTTTTTGCTCCGGGGTGGACCTGTTTTGTCTTTTTTCGAGCCTACCAAAAACTCCAATTCGGAAATCATCTTTTTCATCGGATCGATCTGAGCACCTATCTCTTGGGACATCGAAGCGTTTTCCTCAGCACCGGTCGCATTCTGTTGGACCACTTTGTTTATTTCCTGAACGGCTTGTTCGAGTTGTCCTATCCCCTGTTCATGTTCCCGTGAAGAAGCGGCTATTTCACCGGCCAGTTCACTCGCTTTTGTGACTATAGCAGCAACTTCAGCGAATTCGATATTGGTCTTTTGAACGGCGTCCGATCCGTTATTTATCTTTTTAACGGTACCATCAATGAGATCGGCTGTACTTTTCGCAGCTTCGGCTGCTCTCATTGCCAGATTTCTCACTTCATCCGCAACTACGGCAAATCCCGCTCCGACCTCTCCAGCCCTGGCAGCTTCAACCGCCGCATTAAGCGCCAGAAGATTAGTCTGGAAGGCGATCTCGTCAATGGTTTTTATGATTTTCTGTGTGTCCTTGCTTGCTTGGGATATCTCATTCATAGATACCGTGAGATTCTGCATTGTATCGTTAGCGCGTACGATGATGCCTGTAGCCTCATGCATGAGTCGATCAGCCCGGTTGGCGCTTTCTGCATTCCTCTTGGTCATTGAGGACATCTCATCAAGAGATGAGGACGTCTCTTCAATGGCCGATGCTTGCTCTGAGGCTCCATCCGCCAGTTTCTGGCTGGATGATGACAATTGACCGGCTGCGTGACAAACGACGTCTGCGTTTGATGTAAGCCCTTCGATGGCAAAATTGATTGGACGGGTTGTGCTTCTTGCTATCCACCAGGATAGTGGCGTTCCGATAAGTACAAAAAAAATCACTACACCCAGGAATAGGTGCCGTATTCCCGATAACTCCTCTTCAACATCGTCTATGTAGACCCCCGAACCAACAATCCAACCCCAGGGCTCGAACACCTTGACAAAAGACAATTTGGGTACCGGTTTACTTTCACCAGGTTTGGGCCACATGTAATCTACAAAACCGTCTTTCTTTTCCTTGCAGACCTTGACAAACTCGACGAAGAGGTGTTTCCCGTTGGGGTCTGCGAAGTCACGCAGATCTTTTCCATCCAACTCAGGCTTAAATGGATGCATGACCATTGTAGGACCGTAATCGTTGATCCAGAAATATTCTTGGCCCCTGTAACGAAGGCCCTTGATTCGAAGGGCCGCCCTTTTTTGGGCATCTTCAAGAGTAAGCTCTCCTGATTTAACCCTGGCCTCATAATCGGTCAGAAGGCTGAATGCCACCTCGGTAACACTTCTTAGGTCTGACTGCTTTTCGCGGTATACCGTCGTTTCGAATCTAAAATAAACCCAGATAAGAACAAGTGTAACGCAGAGGATACATATAAGCCCCAATGAAACCATCTTAGTGGAAAGCTTAAACCGATGCATTTGAACCCTCCCATAACCAGTCTTTTTAAGTTCCCGAAATAAACCGGTTTTCGAATATTTTCGCCGCTAAGATTGACCGCTTGAGGTTGATTCGAGTGCTGAGAGGATCTGCATTGAGTTGAGAGAAATTTTCCGCACTTACAATGTCATTAATTAGAAATCGGCCGGATTGCGCGGCACCTTTAACAATATATTTACTATATATTATTATTTAACATTGAATCTCTAGGCGGCGGTGTGGGAATCTCCCCGGGCTGTCAGTCTGCGGTCACTAACTGCGAAGCCGAACCGGCTGTTCCCTATTTGCAGCTCCCTAGGGGACAGAACGAAGATGAAGAAACAGGAATGGTTATCGAAAGTGGTACATTAGAGAAAAGCGCAAAGCATCGTATGCCATTATGAGAAGGCTTTTCTCCTCGTTAGCATTGACATGGCTGCCAGTGCTGGCCGATATGACTGTTAGCTCTTTCGGATTTTTGAAGGGGTTTTTGTCATAATTTTGCCGAAAAATGATCCTGCGCTATGTGGCTGGAACCATGATCGGACAATTGTATACTCGAGACTCAACTGTGCAGTTGCGCTTCCGGGCAGCGTTCAGTATTATTGATGAGAAGAGGAACGAAAGGAAAGGAGGTGAAGGAATTTGGATCCACACGAGGAAATCGTGCGTCAGAAGCTGTTGCCGCAGGTAGGACAGACTGTGCGAAGCAAAAAACATGGAACATTATGGAAAGTCATCGAGAAACGACAGGTGTACAGTCACTCATCGGGCGATCCGATAATGGGCGATTTCAAGCTCGTTCCTGCAATTTACCTTATTTATTGGAAGATCAAAGAAGGTGGAGTCCAGGGAATCGGGCAAATGCTCGGATACGCCTACACACTTCATGACAACACGTTCGAATCGAATTGGGAGGTACTGAGTTAGACTGGATTTCGAAAGTCTGCATGAATTTGGCCCTATTTGGCAGATCAAAATCAGGAAAAAATAAGGTGGTTCTTCAGGCCCGCACGAGGTTATAGAAAGATTAAGATCCGCGCTATAGCGTTGAACAGCGGGGGCGCTTGGCGTGGCCTGTGAATTAGCCCGGGCGCCCCGCTCCTTATCAATACGAGCCTCCGCGAGAGTCAGCTCGGAATCCAATCCGGGACAAGCTTTTTTCCCTTGACTTTGCGGCGTGAACAGGCTCAAAATCATTGCAAGCTATGGGTGTCCCGTAAAAAGGGCATCAGGGAAAACGGTTGAAAGCCGTTGCGGACCCGCCGCTGTGATCGGGGACGAAAGCCGTCAGCATGCCACTGTCCGAATGGGTGGGAAGGCTCGGCGAGTAGGGTGATCCGAGAGCCAGAAGACCTGCCCATAGCTTTGTAGCCGTGCTCTCGCGGATTGGAGTCCGGGTTGAACAAGCCGAAGATAAAAACGGTTGCCCGGACCTTGGAATCAAGGTCCTTTTTTTTTAGCGCATCAGGATTCCACTGAGATCACTGAAGAGCCTCGCCGGCATATAATCCGCGCTGGTCTGAATGCTGATGGAGATTGGGAGAGTTGAATGGTTAAAGGTGAAACTTTTGCGAGAAAGAAAGCAGGCGGTTCTAAGGAGGCTATAATACTTCTTGGCCATGGCAGCCGTGTGCCGGATGCCGGGAAGGACATGGAGAGGGTCGCTGCCCGTCTTCGAGAGAAATACAGTTACCCGATCATCGAAGTGTGTTTCATGTCAAGGCTCGGCCCCCACTTTCCGGAGGTTTTTGAAAAGTGCGTCAACCTTGGAGCGACGAAAGTGCTGGTGATTCCCTATTTTTTGCATTCAGGGCTGCATCTGGTCCTCGACGTTCCTGAAATGCTTCAGGAGGAGGCCCAAAAATATCCTGGTGTCACCCTGCAAATGGGCCGCGGATTCGGATTCGACGAGATGTTGGTCGATCTGGTGCAAAGAAGGATCAAGGAGACGAGGAGTTTCAGTGATGTAAGGCAACTGGTGCTGCCACCAAAGGAAATGTACCCGGTCCCGGAAGGTCAGTGCGAGTTCGTTCCCCTGACTCCCGACGAGGCCGCAAAGTATCGCGCCTAGTTACCATGTGCACGCTGTGATACTCGGCTGCGTTTGGAGAAGGCCGTTCGTTACGAACACATTCTGACTTACGCAGAGCACTATCATTGCCGCGAATGCGATCCCAAAGGCGTGTGGGATTGTATGAGCCGTGACACGGACAAGGAGGTCCCTTGTTAGGAGAATTAGCCAGGCACCGCTTCATCGCAGCAGTTTTTGTTCTCACGTCGTTGCTGCTGTTGCCGGACGCTCCGGCGTTCGCGATGCACATCTCCGAGGGAATTCTGCCTGCGCAGTGGGCAATACTGTGGTTTGCGGTTTCTGCGCCGTTTCTTTTTCTGGGACTGCGTCAATTGCACTCTCGAGGACAGCAGAATTTGCACCTCAAGCCTATGGTCGGGTTGGTAGGGGCGGCTGTGTTCATAATATCCTGTATGCCGATCCCTGTGCCTACGGCGGGTTCGTGTTCTCATCCCTGCGGGACCGGTATTGCCGCCATTTTCATCGGCCCGCTGCTCACGGTTGTCGTAACAAGCATTGCCTTGTTGCTGCAGGCCCTGTTTCTGGCGCATGGCGGACTAACAACTCTTGGCGCGGATCTTGTCTCTATGGGGGTTGCCGGCGCCTTCGCAGGGTATTTCTCATTTATTTTGATCAGACGTCTGTCCGGCAATTGGTGGATTGCTGCTTTCTTTGCGGGGCTTCTTTCGGATTGGGCCACGTATACAGTCACTTCTGTTCAACTCGCTACCGCTCTACACGGTAGTGCTCCCATCGGTAAATTCTTTCTGACTGTGCTTCTTGCGTTTGTACCCACCCAGGTCCCGCTGGGAATTGTCGAGGGATTCCTCTGTGTAGGCGCCTACAGGTTTATACTGACGCGCAGGCCCGAATTACTGAAAATCTTTTCGGCTTAGGTGCATTTATGAAGATCGCGCTTGCAGGTGGCCTCATCATTTTTCTGGCTCTGGGCATGTATATCGGCCTGCGGATCTCTGACAGCAAATGGGCCGGAGTCGATGAGTCAGTGATAGAGAGATTCGCGGTGGAGGCGAACCGCCCTCCGCAGACGCCCCTGATCAACATCGAACATGGGGACTTGCCTCTGTTGCTGTTTCTATTGGCTGGAGCAGCAGGCGGTTTTACAGCCGGTTATTATTTTCGGGGTTTGTTTCCCCCAAAGGAGAAAGGCTAACGCCTTGGAACCGGCATTTGAGCTTTTCTCGGATATACTTGCCTATCGGGATAACGCACTGACCCGTGTTGATCCCCGCGTAAAATTTGTGCTCGCCATTCTGGCGATCGTCGGAGTCATACTATCCACCGGCTTTGCATTTCCGCCCGCAGTTTTTGCGGCGAGCCTGACCGCAATGATGGCGATCCGAATGCCTGCCAGGCTCATATTGGTCAGACTTGCAGCCCCTTTGGGAATTGTCCTGGTTGTCATCGTGCTGCAGTCGCTGCTCGTCGGTTCCAGCCCACTTTTCAGCATCTCCCTGTTCGGATTGAATATAGGAGTGATGCGAGAAGGAGTCCTGCACGGAGCTTTGATTGGAACTCGCGTTCTGGGGGCAGTCAGCGTACTTCTGCTTTTAAGCTCTACCACCAAGGCGCATCAGATATTCCATGTCCTGCGCTGGTTGGGTGTTCCAAAGGGATGGGTGGAAGTAGGCATGCTCATGTACCGCTATATTTTCATGCTCCTGGATCAGGCTTCGGATGTTATGGACGCCCAAAGGGTACGGCTCGGATATTCGAGCCTCAGGCGTTCTTTGTCTTCTACGGGCGTATTGGCGGGAACAGTAATCGAAGTTGCAATGGACCAGGGGATCCGCACTCATGAGGCCATGGAGTTGCGAGGGTACAAAGGCTACATGCCCTTCGGCGCTCTGCCGCGCATTTCCTCCAAAGATTTCCGGATTTTGTGGCTGACCTTTGGAGCGATAGTGATCGCATACATCTGTCTTGAGTGGGGTGCTTTATGAAAGAAGGTCCAATCGCCGTCGAGGCTTCAGGTGTATGCTTTACCTATCAGGAAGGTTCGCAGGCGCTTACGGAAGTGGATTTTAATGTCAAACTGGGCGAGTTTGTGGCGATGCTTGCGTCGAACGGCTCAGGAAAGACTACGCTCATAAAGGTGCTCGTTGGCCTTCTAAAGCCGCAGAAAGGACGCGTTATCATTGCCGGACACGATATCAGCGATACTCCGCCCAGAGAGCTTTATCAGCGCATCGGTCTGGTTTTTCAGAATCCAAACGATCAGCTTTTTGCCGCCACAGTTGAAGAAGACGTGGCCTTCGGGCCCAGGAACCTGGACCTACCCGAGGCGGAGGTCGAGCGGAGGGTTTCAGAAGCCCTTGAATCGGTCCATGCCGCTGATTTGCGGCATAGAGCCATCCATCACCTAAGCTTTGGGGAGCAAAAGCGCGTCGCTATGGCAGGCGTGCTTGCCATGAATCCCGCGATTTTGATCCTCGATGAACCGACCTCCGGTCTGGACCCCGCCGGGGAAGACATGATGATGCGGCTCCTCAACAGGCTCAACCGCCAGCAGGGGATTACGGTTATACTTGCCACCCACCTTGTTGACATGCTGCCTCTTTTTGCAGATCGGATATATGTGCTGAACAGGGGGCGGGTCCTGTGCCATGGGCCGGCGGATGAGGTATTTGGCGATCATGAAATGCTGGACAGAGCAGGGCTGCGCTTGCCCTATATCTCTACGCTGCTCCACGAGATGAAACGCTACGACGGAGTGCCAATCAGCGGTTTACCGCTTACCGTGGGCGAGGCGCGAAAGCGCCTCATGGAACTGATACCCGAAGAGCTAATCGTCAAGCGTATAGCGGATGTAGAAGATAGCTTGTTACCGGCAGGGAAGAAATCTCTATGAAAATCGGAGTCCTTTTTGGAATTGGAGTCGGTCCGGGAGACCCCGAACTTATGACCGTGAAAGGGGCGAGAGTCCTCGAACAGTGTCGGCATATCTTCGTTCCAAAGGCACGGAGCGAAAACGGGAGCATAGCTCTTTCCATTGCGGGCCGGTACCTGAGAGCCGATTCTCGAATCTACGAACTGGTCTTCCCTATGAGCGCCGACAGCGGGGAGTTATCCCGGCACTGGGAAGAAGCTGCCCGAAGTGTCGCGGAAGTGGTCGGCACGGGCGAAGATGCGTGCTTCCTGACCCTCGGTGATCCTCTCCTGTATTCAACTTACATATATCTCGTCAGATCTTTGCGGAAACAACTCCCCGGACTCGATGTGGTTACCGTGCCCGGGATCACCGCATTCAGCGCCGCGGCCTCCCTGGCTGAATTTCCCGTAGGCGAAGCCAGGGAACGAGTAGTCATAATCCCCGCTTCCGATGATCTTGATTTGATAAGGGAGGCTTTTGCCGGGGGTGGGACGGTAATCCTTATGAAGGTGGGCAAGCGACTCGGCAAGATTCTTGATATCATCGAGCAGGCAGGTTTTCTGGATCGCGCGGCATATGTCGCGAGAGCGGGTCTTGAGGGTCAGGAGGTTGAGGTCGACCTGCGCAATTTGCGGCTGCGAAAGAAAGAGGCGGATTACCTGTCTATTCTACTCGTACACACAGGGGGTTGAAATTCAATCGGTCAGGCCGTGGTGGTCATTTAGATGACTTGTGTTTTGTTCGCTTGACAATTGGCTTGGGCTCTTTTATTAGTAGAGCAAATATATAAGGTTTTGCATCCGAACTGTTGGCCTCCAGGCCATAAAAGGGAAACCGGTGTAATTCCGGTACGGACCCGCCGCTGTGATCGGGGACGAACGCCGCACGAAGTCACTGCCCTTTGCAAATTGGGCGGGAAGGCGCGGCTTGTAGGACGATCCGAGAGTCAGAAGACCTAACATTCGGTATGTACCCGGGGAGATGGTAAATCCTCTGGCGCTGGTATTCGTGCGCTTGGGGATTTTTTTTTGTCCCCTGCGCGAAACAAAACGCGTTCCCGGCGTCTACGAGCTGAGATGCAGGGATAGGATGGGGAGACAAACCATGGCTACGCAAGTAGAACTGGCAACGAAGGGCATTATTACGGATGTTATGCGGGAGGTCGCTTCTCAGGAAGGACTGGAGCCGGAATTAATCCTTCAGAGAATCGCCGAAGGCCAAATCGTGATCCCGCTCAACACGAACCGTCCCGGCCGAACCGTGGGAATCGGAATGGGACTTCGTACGAAGGTCAATGCCAGCATTGGCACATCGACGGACATCGTGGATATCGATGCCGAAGTGCGAAAAGCTCTGGCAGCAGAGGCTGCCGGGGCCGACACGCTCATGGAGCTTTCCGTTGGCGGGGACCTCGACAAGGTTCGCCGGGAGGTCCTGGCGGCAGTGACTCTTCCCGTTGGAAATGTACCCCTTTACCAGGCGTTCTGTGAAGCCACCCGCCGTTACGGAGACCCTAACAAGCTCGATGAAGAACTGCTTTTCGATCTCATCGAAAAACAGTGCGCAGACGGGATCTCCTTTATGGCAATCCACTGCGGGATCAATCTTTACACAATCGAACGGCTTGAGCGCCAGGGATACCGCTATGGTGGACTGGTGAGCAAAGGCGGTACCTCCATGGTGGCCTGGATGCAAAAGCATAAACGGGAAAACCCTCTTTATGCCCGGTTCGATCGTGTGGTGGAGATTCTAAAAAAGTACGACGTGGTGCTCTCACTGGGCAATGGACTGAGATCGGGAGCGATTTGGGATTCTTTCGACCGTGCCATGGTCCAGGAGCTTCTCATCAACTGCGAACTGGCTGAGATTGGCCGAAACATGGGCTGCCAGATGATGGTTGAAGGTCCGGGACATGTGCCGGTCGACGAAATCGAAGCGAACATCATCCTGGAAAAAAGAATGAGCAACAACGCTCCTTACTACATGCTGGGGCCGATTCCAACGGACGTGATGGCCGGCTACGATCATGTGGCGGCCGCCATTGGAGCGTCATACAGTGCGCGCTACGGAGCAGACCTGATCTGCTATATCACGCCCTCTGAACATCTTGCCCTGCCGAACGAAGAAGATGTAATTGAAGGTGTCCGGGTGGCCCGCCTCGGGGCATATATCGGGGATACCGCCAAGTATCCCGACAGGATGAAGGCCAGGGACATGGCAATGAGCAAGGCGCGCAGGGACCTCGACTGGGACGGGCAGCTCACGCACGGCTTTTTCCCCGAAACGGCCAAAGCCATCCGTGATAGTCGCTCCCCCCATGACAGTAAGGTATGCACCATGTGCGGGGATTTTTGCGCCAACAAAGGCTCCTCTAACCTTTTCGGCCATCTCCTCAAGGGGACAAAGAAAATGTAGCAACGCTCCGCCCTCTTCGATCGAATATTCATCGTCGTTTGGGGGCGGATGATTTGCCTCATCATTATTTGCTCTGGTTAGACTGTGCGATATGAACCTGCCGCACCAAAAAGCTGATGTTGCGTCTGAAGGATTCCAGCGACTGGAAGATCTGGCAACGGCGTACTGGTACTCCGAGACCCTCTTTACGTCTTTGGAATTGAATATCTTTGGACTTCTTGCGGATTGTCCGGCGGCGATCGATCAACTTGCAGCAAAAACCGGGTACGATGCCGACGGGCTGTCACGGTTTCTGAGTGCTCTCGTTGCTCTAGGCCTGGTTGTAGAGTATGAAGGAGTTTTTTCCAACGCTCCTCTTGCTTCTCGTTACCTGACGCCTGGAAATGGCTCCTATTTGGGGGATTTCCTGCTCTACCGGCGTTACCTGAGCTCGCACTGGCAAAGGCTAGGGCCTAGAATCCGCGGTGGGTCACGCGCCAATGAGCGCTCATCTGACGAACCGTCGGAACAATACGGGGAGCGGACCCTGGCATACGTAAGAGCATTGGACCTCCAGGCTCAGATCAAGTCTGCCGAGTCTATCCAGTACCTCGAGGAGATGTTGGCGCCGCCCCTCCGCCGGGTCCTCGATGTGGGTGGCGGTGCAGGAGCCTGGTGTCGCGCTTTTCGGAAACGATGGCCTGAACTTCTAACAGTGCTTCTCGATCTTCCCGATACCATATGGGCTGCTCGAAAACTCTACCCGGACCCCAAAGCATGGGAAGGGATCGAAACTATTGCCGGGACTGTTCTGTCGCCATGTATCGGGGGAAATCACTTCGACCTGATTCTGCTTTCCAACATCATTCATGCCTATGGTCCCCTGGAGGCGGCGGACATTCTGAAGCATTTTGCGGCGTGCCTTGCTCCTGGAGGTACTATCGTCGTACATGACTACATTGCCGACCTGCACGATGTCGACCCTGTAAAGGGAACTCTCTATGATCTTCACATGCTTATAAACACCTATAACGGGCGCGTTTACAAGCTGGAAGAAATGCTTTCGCTACTCAATGGGGCAGGGCTGAAAGACGCCCGGTTTTTTCACCTTCAAAGCGACACGTCGCTGTTTTTGGCCAGGCCCGAGCGCAGTCTCTACGACGACAAAAATGAAAATCGTCAGATTTTTCGTCCCGAGATGTTGGCTGCTCAGGCAAAGCGGTCAGGATTTTCTTTTGCCCGGGTAATAGAGGCCGGTAAGATTGCGATCGAACCCTGGGTGCGCCTGAAATGCCGTTTTGGCTGTGATCGCTATGGCCGATCCCTTTGCTGTCCGCCTGCCTCTCCCGATGAGGAAGAAATGGGCGCCGTAATCTCCAGGTATCGGTATGCTCTGGTGGTTCAGGGCACTCCGCCGTCCGATTCGTTTCATACACAGCTCCTTGCGCTTGAACGGGCCGTCTTCCTTGCCGGGTATACCGATGCACTGGCCTTCGGTGCCGGCCCGTGCCCGGTTTGCTCCACATGCCCGGAGGACGGTCGCTGCCGTTTCCCGGAAAAGGCTCGCCCGTCCCTGGAGGCGTGCGGCGTGGACGTATATCAGACTGCCAGCGAAGCCGGCCTTGCCCTCAGCCCGGTTTTACATCGGCAAGGCTACGTTAAGTATGTGGGGCTGGTACTTTTTGATAAGAAAGGAACCCATGCGAGTCCTGCTGGTCCAGGCTGTCTCGACCCATGATTGCGGCGAGAAGGTTTTCCCTCTAGGCCTCGCCATGCTGTCGGGAGCGATCTGCCGTGAGCATGAGGTCCAGGCGTTGGACCTTAACCTCGATCCTTTTCCGTGGCCCGGCCTGGTGCGTACACTGGATGCGTTCAAGCCCGATGTGGTCGGCATTTCCTTTCGAAACCTCGACCCGCTGGCTGGAAATCTCATCTCTTTCGTTCCCCATCTCAAAACCCTTGGAATCCTCATCAGGCAACACGCTCCCAAAGCTGTCGTTGTGCTCGGTGGATCTGCTTTCACGCTCTTTGCCCAGCGCCTCATGGATGAGGTGCCCGAAATTGACGTCGCCGTATCGGGTGAGGCCGAGACTGTATTTCCATTGCTCCTTCAGAACCTTGGAGCGCCCGGTGCGGTCCCGGGTTCTTTGTGGAGAACGGACGGAAGTCGCGCGGCAAATAATCCGGAAATTGTCTATTGCCAGGATCTCGACTCCTTGCCTTTGCCGGATTGGCGAGCATTTGAGCTGGCTGATTATAAAAGTCAGAATCGATATGTTTCTTTTATGGGGGTCGAAACCAAGCGAGGTTGTCCGAACAACTGCCATTACTGCCTCTATCCGGTGCTTCAGGGGCGCCGCCTGCGTCTTCGAACCCCCGAGCGGATAGTAGATGAACTCGAAATTCTTCGGTACGACTTTGACATTCGCAGCGTCCATTTTACCGATGCTGTAGTGAACCAGCCGCAGGACCATCTCAGGGCGATATGCAACGAAATCTTGAGGCGTCGATTAGAGATTGGCTGGACGGGGTTTTTCCGTGAAGACACTCTTACGGAAAAAGAACTGGACCTGTACAGGAAGGCTGGTCTTCTCACAGTTTACTTTTCCGCCGATGGGGCTTCAGACTACGCGTTGAGACTTCTTGGAAAAAACCTGACACTGGAACAGGTCCTCCATGCCGGAAAGATGGCTGCTCAAAGCGGGATTCTAACGGTGTACCATTTTCTCGTGAATCTGCCCGGTGAGAGCCGGGCAACTGTCGACCAGGCATATGGTTTGCTGGACAGGCTATTTTCGCTTCATGCTTCAAGAGGAAACCTGGGCGCTGTAGTCATCAATAATCTTAGACTATACCCGGGGACGCCCCTTACGGAGAGAATCCTGCGAGACCGCCTCATCGACCCCGGACATGACCTTCTTTACCCGGTTTATTTTAACCCGCCGCCCTGGGACAATCTCCGTCATGAATTGGCTGCATTTTGCATGAGCCGGGGCGCCGTTAGTTATCTCGAAAACGCCGGCAATAACGCGGGGAATGTGAGCAATCATGCGCATCCTGTTACTTGAACATCCAAGAGAGGCTTCGGAAGTCCACTTCAACGACATTGCCAATACGCCGCTCTGGTCATGTCTCATGACGGGTTATGCCGGGGCTGGTCTGCTCCGGGCGGGTTTTGAAGTGGACATAGTCGATGCGGCGCGCTGGACGTTTGAGCAAACCGTGCAGTACCTGGTGGACAATCCGTCTCCGGATTTGCTTGCCGTTCACGCGGTCTATTTTTGGGAGGCGACCGAGGCCCTTTTCAAGATGATTTCTCGTCTGCGCAACCGCGGGTTCAGTGTGCCGATTTGTCTATATGGTTTTTTCCCGGGGCTCGTATGGAAGGAAATCCTGGATTACTCTCCGGCGGTTGATTATGTGGTCGTTGGGGAACCGGAAGAAACCTTGGTGGACCTGGCGCGATGCATTGAAGCCGTAAGCGAGGTGCAGGTGCAAGGGGTTGCCCTTAGAGTCGATGGGAAAGCGTCATTTCCGTTGATAAGGCCTCCCATCCAGCAACCCGACAGGCTTGCGTTTCCACTTAGACCCTCACTGGAATCGGAGGAAACCGTAAGTGTCCTGGCGAGCCGAGGGTGCTACAATCACTGCTCTTTTTGTCTCGTCCCCGTTCTGGATCAAGGGAATTCAATGTGGCGGGGGCGCTCACCGGAAAACGTCGCCCTTGAGATCTCTGAACTCGTTTCTAGGGGGAAAAAGGACTTTTACTTCGTAGATCCCAATTTCGTCGGCCCTGGAAAGGCAGGAGAAAAAACGGCGATAAGGCTTGCGAGCCAATTGGCGGCTCTCGAAATCACCTTCGGTATGGAGACCAGGGCAAACGACGTTACGCCCGGCCTCATGCGTGAACTGGTGAAGGCCGGGCTTACCAGGCTTCTCTTGGGCATCGAAAGCGGCAGGCCGGATGTTCTGAAGCGGCTTGGCAAGCACACGAGCATCGCGTGCAATGAAAAGGCTATTGCAACTGTGCGTGAAGCGGGCCTGGAGCCGGAGATCGGCTTTATCATGTTCGATGCGCCCAGTACACTGGACGACATTCTCCAGAACCTGGAATTTCTTCATCGCAACAGGCTTCTTGACCGCCTGGGAAGGACGGCTAACCTTCTCTGCCATGATCATGTAGCTTTGAAGGGGACACCAGGCTACGGAAACGCTCTTCAACGCAAGATGCTTTTGCCACAGGGTCTGTTCGGGTTCGAAGGGCTGCTGCTCTACGAAGATTTCAGGGTTGGATGGATGGCCGGGCTTATGAAAAAGATCTGCCATTTCATCCTGAGAGAAATGGGGAAGCCTTCATCTCCTGTCTACTGGGTGAATGATTCTGTACATAACGAGCCCTATCGAGCGGTAAACGATCAGCTCGTGGATATCTTCGAAAGGCTGCTCGGTATTGCGGAAAAGCTCAGTTGTCTGCCGGATGCAAGTTGGACTGAGGGACTGTTTCTAAGGCTTACTGCTGAGCTGCGGACAACGTTTATGAAGACCCCTGACGAGGTGTACAGGAAACATGATGGCGCAAATCGGCCCTGTTGAGGGCTTATTCTATTCAAAGGCCGAAGAGGTTTCTTTGCCTCTGCTCAAGAGATGTTTTCCTTTTCGTCTTGCAACGACATCCTATATCCTTCCTGCGGAAATTATTCCTAACATCCGGTACCTGGGACGATACTTCGATGAGATTGAACTCGTGCTTTTCGAAAGCGGCCGGGAAAGTAACCTCCCAAGTCCACGAGACATCCGGGAGATGGCCCGTCTTGCTTCGGATTTGGACTTAACCTTTAACGTGCACCTGCCCGCAGACCTGTTTTTTGGCGACCCTGATCCCGCTTTGCGGCGAAGATTTTGCGAAACGGCTTTCTCTTTTTATGAGAGAGCTCTTCCCCTTTCCCCCACTTCCTTCATTTTGCATCTGGACAGCAGGCGGGCTGATGAAACTATCGAAGCGGACAGATCGGCATGGGCGAACCGTGTGCGCGAGTCGCTCGAGGCCATGGAAATGAAAGGGATCGAACTGTCACGGATTGCCGTCGAAAATCTCGAGTATCCTCTGCAACACATTTTGCCCTTTGTGGAAGCCTTTGATATGTCTTTTTGCCTCGACATCGGCCACCTGCTCCGCTACGGGCATGATCCGGCAGAGCAGACGGCATCGTTTCTTAAAATGTGCTCAATGGTTCATCTGCACGGTGTAGATAACGGGAAAGACCACACCGGTCTCGATCACATTCCACTCGCAGAATGGAGAATCATCTGCAGGGCATTGGAAAGATACGAGGGAGGGGTATCTCTTGAAGTCTTCTCGATCGATGACCTCCTCGTTTCTCTCAAGAGAATGCAGGATATGGCAAGAAGGGAGATTGGCAATGAATCTTGATGAAGTCGTAAAACAGATTCACCCGGTCCGGCAGGAATGGGTGGAAAGGGCCCGTGAGCATACGGCGCATCTTGCAATACCCCCTCGTGCGCTGGGGCGGCTGCACGATATCGGGGAACGTGTTTGCGGCATTTGCGGGACCCTCCAACCGGACGTTACGGCCAAAGCCTTCCTGGTTATGGCTGGAGATCATGGGGTGGCATCAGACGGGGTGAGTGCATTTCCGCAGGAAGTGACCGGCGAAATGGTGAAGAATTTCTTGAGGGACGGCGCCTCTATCAATGTTCTGGCACGCCATGTGGGCGCCGAAGTGCTGGTGGTGGACATGGGAATCATCCCTGATGTTGCCCCGGGTCCCCTTCAGGGCGGCAATCGGCTACGTATCTGCAAGATGGGCAGGGGTACAGGCAACATAGCCAAAGGACCGGCCATGAGCCGCCCACAGGCCGAGCAGTCGGTCCTGCACGGTTTCAAGTTAGCCTCGGATTTGTTTGCAGCCGGCACCCAACTCCTTGGAACCGGTGATATGGGGATCGGCAACACAACGCCTTCGGCCGCGCTTGGCGTGGCCCTGACCGGAATGTCCGTGAACCTGATGGTAGGCCGCGGGACAGGAATTGATGAGGAAGCCCTGAAAAGGAAGTGTGAGATCGTCCAACAGGCTGTTGAAATAAACCGCCCGAATCCCGGGGACGGCCTGGATGCTCTGGCCAAGGTGGGAGGGTTCGAAATCGGGGGCATCGCAGGATGCGTCCTGGCCGGCGCCTATCACCGGCGACCGGTCGTGATCGACGGGTTCATCTCCACGGCCGGGGCCTTGGTGGCGCACTCTTTGTGCCCCGCCGCGATTGACTATGTTTTTGCCGGGCATTGCTCGGAAGAGGCCGGACATCGCAGAATGCTCGAGCACCTTGGGCTCGAGCCTATACTCGACCTGCGGATGCGCCTTGGAGAAGGTACCGGCGCAGCCCTGGCAATGGGCGTAATCGATGGCGCCGTGAAGGTTTTTAAGGAAGTGCTCACTTTCGAAGACGCCGGAGTTACGAACAAGTCCGGGTAGACAACCGGTCCTTGATTATCTGTAGCCGTTACGAGTTCGCCCGGGTCTGATTGCCGGATTTTGCGGCGTCGCCTGTCCGGGTACTGGAACAGCCGTTTATGTGGCGCCAATTCACCATTGCTCTGTCGTTTTTGACGATCTTTCATTTGCCTGTTTCAGGGGAGATATCCTCCGATGATTCGGGAAGATGCTATGCGGCCTTTCCTGTCGTGGGTCTCCTTATCGGCCTTATGACTTCTCTGATGGTCCTGGTTCTCCAGGCCGTCATGCCTCCTCTTCTCCTTGCAGCCTGGGCATGTGCCTTCATGACGTTGATTACACGAGGGTTTCATCTTGACGGACTGGCGGATTTGGCCGATGGGCTGGGTGGAGGATACACCCCCGCAAGGCGTCTTGAAATCATGAAAGACAGCGCAACCGGCGCATTCGGCTCCCTCGCACTGGTCTTGGCGATCCTGCTGAAGGCGAGCGCCATTTACAGTCTCATTATGACAAAGAGCTGGCTGGCTTTGGCGATTGTCCCTGCCCTGAGCCGTTTTGCAATCGTTCTGAGCGCTTATAAAAGCTCTTGTGCCCGCTCTGGAGGCCTTGCCAAATCGAGTCTCGAATGTATGACTCGTGGCACGGTTCTCGCCGCTGCCTTGTCGTCCGTCGTTTTCACCTTGCTTCTCGTTCCAAGGTTCGCCCCGGCTTTATTAGGAACAGCCATCGCAAGCTCTTTTCTGATCAGATGGCTTGCACACCGGTGCCTGGGCGGTGTCACTGGAGATGTACTCGGCGCGGTCAACGAGCTTACGGAGGTCCTTCTTTTTACATTGTCGGCCTGCCTGGCGTACTCCCTGAATTGAGCGATGCTTGGGGGTTGTTCTCGATAGGAGAGAATCTATGATCGTGCCGATACCGTACGTCCACTGTGGGATCGGTCTCGTGACGACCTTGGTGTCGATCCCGCTGATCCTGCGAAAGATCCCCATGAATCACGCATACGGTATCCGTATCCGAAAGGCATTCGCCTCACAGCGTAACTGGTACGAAATCAATGCCTATGGTGGCAAGCTTCTCCTCGTGTTCGGCATCTTCCTTCTTGCCTTCGGTTGGCTGGGTCAAGGCTTCGCACCGCCGCCCACCAGCCCATGGGCTCCAGTGTTTATGGTCCTTCCACTCCTGGCCATCATTCCGGTCCTTGCCCTCATCAACGGCTTTGCACGGCGCCTGCCTGATCACTAACAGCGGTAAAGGCTGGTCATTCCTTCGTTTAGCTTCGCCGGGTGAATTGTTTGGTGAACGATTAGGAATCTTTGGATTCGGTCGGGAAAGCACATCAGCAGGTTTTATCCCTCTAAAAAAGGGGCAATCCCTGGCTTCGGTTATCCTCAGTACCTCATGCAGCCCGACCCTTGCGGTTCGCGTTGATTCATCAGGACGGTCTTAAGACTGAATGTCAAATATCCAGTCTGTTTAAATGTTCGTCTGACAGCTCCTCTAAAAACGGGCTGATCCCGCTGGCTTTGTTCTGCCGCATTTTGGCGTAGGAAATGTGAAGGTTGCGCTCCGCTCTGGTGCATGCGACGTAGAAAAGCCTCCGTTCTTCTTCAACTTTAGCGCCGTTGAAATCGCCGTTATCCTCCTCAATAGACCGCCAATGAGGAAGTATATTGTTTTCGCATGCGACCAGAAATACGGTATGGAACTCGAGTCCTTTGGCGGCATGGATCGTGGACAGGCGGACCCCTTGATCCTTGGATTCATCGTCGCCTTCATCTTCGGTACGCAGGGCGCAGTCTTCGAGAAACTCCCCTATAGTTTCCCTGCCTTCGGCAATGCTGAGAAGTTCGTCTATGTTTTCCAGGCGAGATATAAGGCTGCTCTCATCGCCGTCTCCGGCAATGGTCTCCAGGTGCTTTTCGTAATTGGTAATGTCGATGATCTCTTCAAGGGCCTGCCTGGGTGGCATGTTTTTAATCCGGTCAAGGATGAACAGCACCATCCCTATCCCGCCGGCTACTCTTTGCAGGCCGAGTTTTTTCTGGATAGCGATGGGACTTTTCTCCACCAAAGAGGCGCCGGGAAGATCGATCTCCCTGATTTTCTCAATCGATTTTTTGCCGATCCCTCTTTTTGGAACATTCAGGATTCTTTCGTAGGCGACGTCATCCCTTGGGTTTACCGCACATGTAAGGTAACTTGTCAGGTCTTTGATTTCCCGGCGCTCAAAGAAGGAGATTCCTCCGACCAGCTTGTATGGGATTCCGAGTTCGTTGAATGCCTTTTCCATGATTCGGCTGACGAAGGTTGTCCTGTAAAGGACTGCCATTTGCTCAAATGCAGCCCCGTCGTAGCGGTAAGCCCGACATTTCTCGGCCACCCACCTGGCTTCATAGTAGGAATTATCAAAACCTCTCAGCATGGGCAGATTGCCGGGTTTTGTGCTGAAGCAGTTCTTTTTGATCTTCTCGTCATTGAAGCTGATGATTTCATTTCCCAATTCGACAATCGGGGCAGTGGAGCGGTAGTTCTGCTCCAGCAGGAAGACCTTTGTCCCCTCATACTCTGCAGGAAACTGGACGAAATAGCTCGGCTCCGCCCCTCTGAAGCTATAGATGGACTGTGAAAAGTCACCCACAACAGTGATGTTCCCTTTTACTGCCAGGAGCTTGATTATGGCGTTCTGGATGGAATTGGAGTCCTGGTGTTCATCCAGAAGAATGTATTGAAACAAATCCTGATAGGCGGTTCGAATTTGACGCTCATCTTTCAGCAAGTTGAGAGCATGGAGCAGGATATCGTCAAAGTCCATTGCGTTCGAGTCCTTGACTCTCCGGTTGTAGTGCTCAAAGATGAATTCGAGCTTTCTGAATTCTTTGACGGAATGTATGTAGGCATCCGGTTTGATTGAATTCTTAGCTCTGCTGATGTGGGCTCTTATCGCCCTGGCGTACTTGCCATCGATATTGAAACCGTGTTCCAGAATGTTTTTTATGAGCCCTATCTGATCGGTTCCATCGTAAATGGTGATCGGGCATTTGAAGCCGATTTCTCCCGCATGCGCTTTCAATATCTGCAGCATCGAGGAATGAAATGTTTTTACCCACGGAAAATCTTTGATCCATCTTCCGGTCGATTTTGTGAGCCGATCTTTTAACTCGTTTGCTGCTTTGTTGGTAAAGGTGATGCAAAGGATTCGTTTGGGGTCGTACCCGGCCCTGATCAGATGCTCGAATTTTGCTACGATGGTTGAGGTCTTACCCGCTCCTGCGCCGGAGCAGATCAGAGCCGGTCCATCCAAATACTCAACGGCTGCTGCTTGCGTTTTTGATAATGACGGCAATAACTTATCTCCTAAATGCATTACTCTGAAAGGAAATTGGAGCAAAAATTTTCTACCGGGTCAACTCCCCCGGGTTGTGGAGACTCTTTATCCCAGATTCGTGCAATTTACCAGTTGGAAGGAAGATGGGTCACCTTATCTCCGAATTATTCGATGAAAATGATTCGCTTTCGCGTTTGATACGCGATTGAGTGGACAAACCCCTAAGTCTACTTAGATTTGAAGAGATTAACGCGCTTGTGCCGCCGAGCCGAGCTTACAGTCGATCGCGAGGTGACACCATGGCTGAAAATGATTTGAAACAGAAGGTCGTCCTCATGGCAGATGATGATTTAGATGACGTCATTCTGGTAAGGAAGGCCCTCCAGGAATGTAATTGCGATGTTGACTTCCGCTCCGTGGAAGATGGAGAGGAAGCGATCGAGTATCTCACTGGGGAGGGCCGCTATAAGGAGCCCGGCTCAGCGCCTCGCCCGAGCCTCATCCTGCTCGATGTCGACATGCCAAGGAAGGATGGGCTCCAGACGCTGCAGGAGATCAGAAACAATCCTGAAATCCGTACGATCCCCGTTGTGGTACTGACGACTTCCAGAGACAGGGACCTGATGCTCCGTATCTACAAACTTGGGGGCAGCGCTTTCATTACGAAACCAACCGTTTACAAAGATATAATAAAGGCGCTGGACCGTCTTTGTGCATACTGGTTTCAAACCGTTTCTCTGCCCGATAAAATGGCTGGCGAAAGTTCTATCCCGGACGGCCGTATTGAGAGTATCCGCAAAGATCAGGCTTAGGGATTGTCCGTAAACAAAACCTTAAACAGTAACCGAACGGTGGTGGCCGGAAGCTTCTTTGCCGACTCGCTTTCAACACATAATTTGCTTCAGTACGGCTGAGGAAACATTCTGAGGGCTCAGGAAAAGACTTGGTCCGAGGCGCTTGTCAATCGGGAGCGGGTGTCAAAAATCCCCATCTCGTTATTCTTCCGGTCAATATATTCAGCCGCTTTGGGACGGGCCCTGGCTATGTGTCTCGGGACCTCGTTTCGGTTGAGATTTACTGGACCCGGGAGATTCCAGAGGGGCTTCGTCCCATTTGAATTCATCGCTTGATGCATGGCCGCCGCCATGAATATGAGGGACTTCATTCGATTTTGAATTCTTGTTCGAACTGTTTGCGCCGCCGTGACTATGGCCGCCTCCATGACCACCGTGGCCACGGGCGACAATAATCTTCCCGTCCTCGCAAAGCGCGGTGTTTTCGCTGGAAGCCATGGCAAGACCTGAAACGGCGCAAAACAGAAGCGCCAGAAAGTATACATTATGTCTGTGCATTTCCAGTTCCTTTGCTTAAGATCCTTATAACCTTTTTAACCAGAAACAGGGGCACTACCTGGGAGAGGTAGATTGCCCCTTTTGCTTTTGATTTATCGGCTCTCTTGATTTTCATTGTTCCGGAAACATTTCCCTGGAAGAACCTGTAAATAAGAATTGCCGCATGCGTTCAACAGCTCAAGGGTTGGGGGTTCCAGTCTTTTCTTTATCTTTCGTCATCACGCCACTTACCGCTGAATAGTCACGGTAATCGTGATCTTCTTGTAATCTCGCTCAACGACAATCTTGAAATCGGGGCCGCCCCGGGTCAGTGCCTGCTGAACCTCCTCGACGCTTTTGACAAGCGAGCCGTTGATAGAGATAATAATATCTCCTTTGCGCAGAGCGGTACGAGCTGCTGGCGAGCCAGGTAAAATTCCCAGAATTTCAACTCCCCGGCCCGAGGCTGCAGGCTGAATTGTAACGCCGAGCCGCGGCCGATGGACCGGTTGGGATTTGTCGGTTATGACTACGTAGTCAGCCAGGTCCGGGTCCAGTGTAGAAAACGGATAGTTTATCGGGACTGGAGCTACGGTCCTGTATTCGTGGGGCTTTCGGATGCGGGTAAGATATGGCACTCCCAGGCGGCCGGTGATATGGCCTTTACCCACGGCGACAACGATTATGCATTTTGCTCCATTCTGCTCCAGCCGCTGTGCAAGGGTTTGAGCCATTGTCTCCTCCCAGGCCAGTTGTGCCTCGAAAAAGGATTGGAAATCTTTGATCGCCCCCTTTTGGTGTGCCGTGTACTCTTTGCTGATCCGGGCCCGGTTAGCGGCGTCGTCGAGATGAAACTCGCGGGCCACCTGGGAGCGCTCGTCGGGCGTTAGTGAATCCAAGCCGTTGCGGCCTATCTTTCTCACCACATTATTGGGAGCATTCAGGCCGAGAACGGGCTTGCGTTTTCCTTTCTGCCAATCGATAAGGTCCCGATAGAGAGGATAGGGAAATCCCCAGATATCATCCCATCCGACCTCTTTGAGAAAATTCTCCTCGGTCATTTCTCCCCGGATATAGCGGTCCAGAATTGGTTGCGCGGCGGCCGGGAACATCTCCATTGCCAGTTCGACGCATCGCCCCCCTTGAGAGAGTTTTTCGAGAATCTTGAGCTGAACCTTGTGGTCTTCTTCGCTCGTGTGCATTTCCCCAACGTAAACGATGGATAAATTAGAAAGCTTGCCAATGAGTTCGTCGATGCTGATGACGTTGCCTGTGGCCGTCTCGACAACGTCGCCGACATGAAGCTCCACCGGGTTGACCTGCGCAGGGTGGGGCTGGACTAATCCACCTGCCGTTGAGCAGCCGTTCATCAGCAAAAGAGCAAGCAATATCGGGGAAAACGCGGCAATAAATCGCCGAGCGGGATTTCCCGGTTCGTGGAACTGAGAGCATAAATACCCTGGCACTGGAGGCATAATCGGTCCTTGAAATCGAAAGAGTAAGTCGCCCTCGGGGTTGAGTTATCCCCGACCTTCCTGAATCCATTGTGGACAATAAAACCTGGAAGGAATAAAATCACCTGAAATTCGCAGTGATTAGACTCATATAAGACACTTTGGACTTTTTCGTCACCGAAGGCGTTATGAGCCCCGAACAAATGAGAGAAAAGGCGCTCGATCTATTCAGAAAGCGATTTCATTGCTGCCGGGCGGTTTTGGTAGTAGGCCAGGAAAGGACCCTGGTTGTCAATGAGTAAGTAATCAAGGCTTTAGGGGCGTTCAGGGGCTGGATCGCCGGGACGTGCCGGAATGGATTGGCAGAACAGGGAGATAATCAAGGATTCTTACAGCAACCCGAAAGCCGAAGGATAATCTGTATCCAACTCGTCGCGGTCACGGCTTTTATGCCGGGAAAGCTTCTCGAAGCCGAAGGGGTGGTGAAATAAAGATGTGGCGTTGAGCTGGAGCATGAAGCGAGAAGCATTTCTTTTTTGAAATGCTCGTCTTTTAAATGATATAAATATCCATAAATATCGAGGCGGCCTGCTTCGCAAATTATGGAAGGGAAAAAGGTATGATTATTTACAAGAAGATCCCCTTTCAACTTGGCTCGGAGATTTTGCTCCGCTCGTCCTCCAACCCGTCGCACAAAGCGAAAAGCAAGGTCATTGGGGTGCTCGAAAAAGAATTTATAATGATTGAGAACCCTGTCTTTGCGATAAGCGACAATATCACTGCAATCGTTGAAGAGGATTTCCTTATTGCTTATTTATATGACGGATACTTGTTTACGTTTAAAAGTCGATTTAACAAGAAACTTATAAGAAATATTATCTGTATCGATTATCCCGAGAATTTCGAAGTAGAGCAATTGAGAAAGGAACATAGAGTAAGGGTAAACCTCGAAGCCGCGTTGTGCATAAGCGACCTGGAGCTTTCGGGGCATGTCAGAGACATCAGCGAAACTGGTTGTTCGTTTGAGCTGCCAAAAATCATTTCATTATTTAGAGGTCTTGGACTTATCGCGACGTTCACGCTTCCAAACGATATATTGATAAAAGATCTGCAATGCACGATAACAATCGTGAAATATAACCAAATTCACAGGAAGACAGAAATTGGGGCTACGTTTTCAGGTCCGGCCGGTGAGATTTCCAAAATAAAGGAACTCGTTAACTTCTGTATGCGCTTTAAAGTATAGCAGGTTCCTCAGCCGGAACAACTTATGATGCAACCCCATTTTCCGATACGTAAAAGCACCTTCCGGGACGGAAACCAGCTATCGGCTGATTTCCATCTCTACATATTCAACCCGGGGGGACAATCCAACTTAGCGCCAATCTGGTGAGAGACGAGCCATGAAACCAATAGAAGATCTCAAATCGGAGCATGAGGGAATTCTTCTGATGCTCGATGTACTCGAAACGATGTCGGAGAAGATCGTCGCTGGTAAGAGTATCGCAACCGATCACCTGAAGCAGGTCATAGATTTTTTCCAGGTTTTTGCCGACAAATGTCATCACGGCAAAGAGGAGAGGCTCCTTTTTGGCGCAATGGAGGAGGCGGGGGTCCCGAGAGAGGGTGGACCGATCGGAGTGATGCTCTCAGAGCACGGACGGGGCCGGCAATTCATAGCAGAGATGAAGAATCTTCTGAACTCTTACGAGAAAGGAGAGGCGGGTGCTCTGGTGGTGCTCACAACACCGGCGCTCCAGTACGTGAACCTGCTCAGGAGCCATATATGGAAAGAAAACAATGTTCTTTTCCCCATGGCCGAAAAAGAGATTCCAGCCGCTAAGCTGGAACTGATCGGAAAGCAATTCGACCGTTTCGAAAAGGAAGAGATCGGGCAGGGGACCCATGAAGCTTTTCACGAAATGATTGACAAGTTTTCGAAGATTTATCTTTAGGCTTAGGAGAACCTTACCTGTCTTCTTTTTTATGTTTCGTCGAACTTCCAGTTCCACAGGAAGCCGACATTCAGGTATGGAAGCCTAGTTTAGGCAATATCCATTTGTTCAGAACAAACCAGAAAATGAGTACGCCCAGAATAAATAGTGCTGTTTCCATGTGTATTCCTTTTTAAATGGCCTTGCGGCAATCATCACACTCAAATTGAGATTATTCAATAACAAAAGCAGCTCACGATGTGCGGAGATGGCCAGGGAGGGAAATCAGTCCGGTATTTTTTCGCGCAGTTCTCCGCAGAACCCCGGATGTTGTAGTGGAATTTTCACCCGGGATCGGCTAACCTTCTGGCGGAAGAGATCCATTTCCGGTTTCTCCGTTTGGATCAGCGCTCATTTGAGGGCGAGGGGCACAGGAGTAGACAAGTGTTTCTGAAAAAAATTCTTTCGGTTTTCTTGCTCCTTTTGTGGGGTGCCGTGTTTAACTCGATTTGCGCGGCTGCCCCGCTTATGATTGAAAAGAATCTATTCTCAAATGACCGTAAGCCTCCCCCACCGGAGTCGGCGGATGCTTCTCAAAAACCTGCCAAACCGGGAATGGCTCTCGCAAACATTCAACTTGACGGAGTAATGATCCAGAGCAATTCAAAAAAGGCTGTTTTGCGAATGAAGAACCAGCCGGCCGGTACGGCGGACAAGAAAGGGCAGCCTGCATCACCTTTCCTCACGGTTCGAGAGGGCCAGATAGTCAGCGATTACCGCGTGTCGAAGATTGAGTCCAAGAGCATTTTGCTGGAAAAGGATGGCCAGACTTTTACAATCGATCTTATTGCCGCAAACAAAGTGGTTACTCCACCAGCGCCCAGCCCCCCACCTGCTCCTGTAGAGCAGCCGGCGGCTGCCCCAGGAGCTGCACCGCAGGAAGCCGGCGCCGGTCAGCCTCCAGGCGTTCAGCCTCCGCCCGTCTTTAATCCGCAAAACCAGCCGCAGCCACTTCCGGGCCAGGGGGCGCCAACCTCACGCCGGGCCGGTGTTGCCGGCTTCCCCGGTCAAAATAGAAATCAGCAGAATGTGTATGGGGCCCCTCCCGAGCCGGTATTAAACAATCCGAACCAGCCCGCCGAAACCAATGAAGAAGAGGAATAAGCTGGGGGTCGGGCAAAGGATGTCGGGGTTCTGAAGTCACAAATTCGCAGTTGGACCCTGACCTCCGGCTTCCGGCATCGGTTCATACTCCGGCCGCTTTGAAGGCGTTGCCGACGATCTCCGTGGCTTCTTGCTGTATCTGGAGAAGGTGTTCCGCGCTTTTAAAACTTTCGGTGTAGATTTTATAAATATCCTCGGTGCCGGAGGGGCGGGCGGCAAACCAGCCGTTTTGCGCAACTACCTTTATTCCACCGATTGACTCTCCGTTTGCCGGCGCGTGGCTGAGCTTTGCCTCAATTTTCTCGCCGGCAAGTTTGTCGGCTGAGATCATTTCCGGTCCGAGTTTCTTTAGTATAGACTTCTGGTCCGTGTTTGCCGGCTGGTCGATTCTTTCGTAGAGAGGATTTCCGAACCGTTCGGTAAGAGAGAGGTAAATCTCGCCGGGGTCCTTACCGGTCTTGGCCATAATCTCGGCGGCGAGCAGGTCCATAATGATGCCATCTTTGTCGGTCGACCAGGCCGTTGAGTCCTGTCTCAAAAAAGAGGCCCCGGCGCTTTCCTCACAAGCAAATGCGTATGAGCCTTCAAGCAGGGCGTCCACAAACCATTTGAACCCGACCGGTACTTCGAACACCCTGCGGCCCATATGAGCGGAGACCCTGTCTATCATTGCGCTGCTGACGAGAGTTTTGCCAACCCCTGCACCTTCTTTCCATCCCGGCCTGTTCTGGAAAAGGTACCAGACTGCCACAGAAAGGTAATGGTTTGGATTCATAAGCCCTGCGCTCCTGGTTACGATACCATGCCGGTCAGAGTCGGGGTCGTTGCCGAAGGCCACGTCGAAAGTGTCTTTGAGTCCTATCAGCCTTGCCATTGCATAAGGCGAAGAGCAGTCCATCCTGATCTTTCCGTCTTTATCGACGGTCATAAAACTGAAAGTCGGATCGAGGAAACGGTTAACAATTTCTACCGATATGCCGTACGTCTCAACAATTGGCTCCCAGTAAGGCAGGGAAGCTCCTCCCATTGGGTCTACCCCGATTCGAATTCCTGCTGATTGGATGGCGTCCATGTCGACTACGCTGCGAAGGTCGCCGACAAATGATCCGATGAAATCGTGCAAAAATATCCGTCCGCTCTTGAGAGCGCGTTCGTAGGGAATCATTTTAACTTCGCGGTTTTTTCCCCGGAGCAACTCGTTTGCCCTACTCTGAATCAATGCTGTTATCTCAGTGTCCGCCGGCCCGCCGGACGGCGGGTTGTACTTGAAACCCCCGAATTCTGGCGGATTGTGGGATGGAGTTATTACAATGCCGTCGGCCGCAGATTCCTTTTTGCGGTTATGTGCCAGAATGGCGTGCGAGATAACCGGGGTAGGTGTATATCCCCAATCTGACTGGACAAGTATGTCAATACCGTTTGCAGCGAGCACCTCGATTGCTGAAGCGAAACTTGGCTCAGAGAGTGCGTGGGTATCCTTTCCCAGAAAAAGCGGCCCCGCGATGCCTTTTGATTTGCGAAATTCACAGATGGCCTGGGTTATGGCAAATATATGATCCTCGTTGAAAGTGTTTTTCAGAGACGTGCCTCTGTGGCCGGAGGTGCCGAATTCGACAAGCTGGCTCTTGTCTGATGGGTCCGGGTGATTGGTATAGTAGGCGGAAACGAGCTTTGGAATATTTACCAGAATTGATTGTGGAGCGGGTTTCCCGGCCAGAGGGCTTACGTCCATATCTTTTCTCCCGTGTATTGTCGGTTGTAATATGACAGGGGGTGGCCTCCCAATCAGGGGTTCTCTGAATCATATCATCTGTTCTAATGGTAACTATGAATCTTTGTAAAATCCTTCCCTGCATCTGGCGGTCTCCAACAGAATAGTTCAACAGGCCTGCTACTGACTGGATGTGTGGTCTAACAGCACCTGATCTTGGGTTCTGCGAGCCATCCTGTATCCAGTACAGTATTCAAGCGAGGGCTGGAAGCAAAAAAGAGGGCGCTCGATTCAGAGCGCCCTCTTTTATCAAAAACTTTCGTATTTATGCAGCAAGACTAAGAAGTCCAAATCCTCGAAGGCCTTCCATACCCTCTTCGCAAAACATTGGGACCGCCGGAGCGATCCTTCAAGGACGGAAACTACTTTTTCTTGGCACTTACCGCCAGGCGGTTATTGATCAGGTCCTGCACGACCGCGGGTTCTGCCAGTGTCGATGTATCGCCAAGGTCCTGGATCTCGTTTGCGGCGATCTTGCGCAGGATGCGGCGCATGATCTTGCCTGACCGGGTCTTTGGCAGTCCGGGCGCCCACTGAATATAATCCGGGGTGGCGATGGGGCCGATTTCCTTGCGCACCCATGTTACCAACTCGCCCCTCAGTGCGTCACTGGGCTCTCTGTCGGCCTTCAGGGTGACATATGCATATATGCCCTGGCCCTTGATATCGTGCGGGAAACCGACAACGGCGGCTTCGGCGACAGCGGCGTGGGCCACCAGCGCGCTTTCGACTTCGGCTGTCCCCAGGCGATGACCCGAGACGTTGATTACGTCGTCAACGCGGCCCGTGATCCAGTAGTAGCCGTCTTCATCACGGCGTGCGCCGTCACCTGTGAAATATAGCCCGGGGTAGTTGCTGAAATAAGTCTGCTTGAAACGTTCGTGGTCGCCGTAAACTGAGCGAAGCATGCCGGGCCATGAATCCTTGATTATAAGGTAACCGGAGCCCGCACCTTCGAGGAAGTTTCCCTCCGGCGTGATTATCGCAGGCTGGACGCCAAAAAAAGGCCTTGTGGCCGATCCAGGCTTGAGAGCGGTCGCGCCCGGCAGAGGCGTAATCAAAATTCCGCCGGTTTCCGTCTGCCACCAGGTATCCACGATAGGGCAGCGGCCTTCGCCAACGACATTATAGTACCAGAGCCATACTTCGGGGTTGATCGGCTCGCCGACGGTGCCGAGGAGTTTTATTGACTTCCTTGAGGTCTTGGTGACCGGCGCCTCGCCCTGCCGCATTATGGCCCGGATGGCCGTAGGAGCGGTATAGAAAATGCTCACCTGATGTTTGTCGCATACATCCCAAAAACGTGACCAATCCGGATAGTTCGGAATGCCCTCGAACATTAGAGTGGTCGCCCCGTTTGCCAAGGGGCCATATACTATATAGCTGTGACCGGTTACCCAGCCGATGTCGGCGGTACACCAGTAAATGTCGCCGTCGTGATAGTCGAAAACATACTCATGCGAAAAAGCGGTATAGACCAAATAACCACCGGTCGTGTGAAGAACGCCTTTGGGCTTGCCCGTCGAACCCGAGGTGTAAAGAATGTAGAGGGGATCTTCAGAATCCATGTGCTCCGGAGGGCAATCGGCTGAAGCCTTGCTCATCACTTCGTTCCAGTCCATATCGCGGCCCGGGACGAAAGAAACATTGGCGCCGGTGCGTCTGAACATGATTACCTTGTCAATGTTGGGGCATTTTTTGAGCGCTTCGTCTGTATTTTCCTTCAAAGGCACGGGCTTTCCACCGCGAACACCTTCATCGGAGGTGATTACAAGACTTCCGCCGCAGTCCTGGATTCGGCCGGCCAGGGATTCGGGAGAAAAACCTGCGAAAACGATGGAATGGATGGCGCCAATGCGGGTGCAGGCCAACATGGCTATGGCCAGTTCGGGAATCATCGGCAGATAGATGGTCACCCGATCTCCCTTCTTAATGCCGAGAGACTTGAGTACATTTGCAAATTTACAGACTTGCTCGTGAAGCTCACGGTAGGTGATTTTTTTGCTGTCCTTGGGATCGTCGCTTTCCCAAATAATGGCTACCTGGTCGCCCCTTTTTTCAAGATGCCGGTCGAGGCAATTGTAGGAAACGTTCAGTTTTCCATCAACGAACCACTTGATTCGGACATCCCCTGTGAAGTCACCGTCTTTGACCTTGGTAAACGGTTTGAACCAATCAATCCTTTTTGCGACCTCTCCCCAGAACCCTTCCGGGTCCTTGACAGACTGTTCGTACATCTTGATGTAGGTTGCGTTGTCACAGTGTGCTTTCTTCGCCCATGAATCGGGCACAGGAACAAGGTTGGCCATTGTAATTCCTCCTATGGCGTTTGGGGGGTAAGAACTACCAACCACTAACCGCTTGTTGGCGGCAATCTAAAACCCGCGAGAGCGAGGATTGAGAAAAATTCAGAAAGAAGAATTCCGTAGATGTATATCAGCAAGGAGAACGGCAGTGTGGAAGACCATGAAATAAAGAAAAACCGCGTCCCCTCAAATAGCAATTGAAGACTGTAATGTCAACGGGAAAAAGCGTTTTGGGTAAGCTAATCACTCTTACCGAAACGAGTAAAGTCCCCTGCGCCATATATCGAGGTCGCTCGAACCACGGTTGGGGGGATCATGGCTTCTTCGCTCAAGGGCTCCATTGCATGGGGCGTTGGAGACTCTTTTGCGGCCATGTTGCAGAAGGCCGGGCAATGCGCCAGGCCGGAGATGCTCTTTTCAGGGATTTCCTCGTAATCCAAGGGCAATGTTTGAATGCTGAATTTTGAATAAATTTGAACAAATTTCTTGAAATAAACTCTGAAATCTGCTCTTTATACAGGTCTTGATTCCCATGACCAGCCGATCCGTTGCTCCTTTTTGAATCCCCTCTCTGATTATCCTCCAGCGCCGGCTGCTACCTGGATAAAATGAAGGGGGCCTGTTCGCCCGATCAAGCTTTTGCCGTTGGTGTCGCTTAAAAAAGAGAGCGGTTTCGGTTGCAGCCGCAGGAAACGGGAAAGAAGAATTCCAAGTGCTGTTTTTAATCTTTCCTATTAGTGTTTGACTATGATAGTTATCTCCGGTTTATTGGGGTCTAACATAGTGAAATTATGCACTTATCGGTCTGAAGCCATCGATTTGGGCTCATCATGGAGGCGCAGTGTATGAACGAGTTTTATGAATTTCTCACCGGGCCAGCTCTTTGGGCAGCCTTTATCATCTTTATTGTCGGCATCGTGGTGAGGGTGGCCTATCTTTACGGGTTGAGCAGGGAACGCGACTTGGTTTTTTACAACCACGTTGACCTCAAATGGGCGTTTCGCTCGATTATTCACTGGCTGATCCCATTTGGAAGCGTATCGTTGCGGACGCAGCCGCTTTTCGCAATTGCCTTTTTCCTTTTCCATGTCTGCCTGCTGGGGGTTCCCATCTTTTTGCTGGCACACAATACGCTTTGGCAGGAAGCATATGGAATCAGTCTTCCTTCGCTGCCCGACTCTTTGGCCGACGTACTCACGGTGCTGTTTGTGATATCAGCTTTAGTCCTGCTGGTCAGAAGAATAGTGCGTCCGGAAGTGCGGATCTTATCAACCGCCTGGGATTACTTTTTACTCGTTTTGACAAGTGCGCCTTTCGTTACCGGTTTTCTTGCATATCACCAGATCGGGCCCTACAAACTGACCCTGATTCTGCATATTCTTCTGGCTGAGATACTGCTGATCGTAATTCCATTCAGCAAGCTTGGCCATATTATCCTTTTCTTCTTTTCGCGAGCTTTTATAGGATTTGAAATGGGAACGCGGCGAGGGGCGCGGACCTGGTAGCCTGTCCAAAATCTGTTCAGAATCAGGTTTTGATATATGTTTAGAGGAGAGACTAAAAAATGAACGACGCGCTTCAAAAGCCGATTAATACAAAAGTGATAAAAGAGCTTTTGGACATGAACAATAGCGCAAGGATCAGGATGTGGCTGAGCATCTGCTCACGCTGCGGTCTTTGCGCAGAGAGCTGCTTTTTCTATCTTGCGAAAAACAAGGACCCCAAGCTGAGTCCGGCGTATAAGTTCAAGGCATCGCTGGGCGAACTCTATCGCAGAAAAGGCGAGGTAGACCGGGAGTTTCTGGAGAAATGCTACGGCATCATCTGGGGCCAATGCACCATGTGCAAGCGTTGCTCGCTCTTTTGTCCGTTCGGTATCGACATTGCCACAATGATTTCCACCATGCGTGGAATCTGTAACTCCCAGGGGGTCGTCCCGGAAGGACTGGTTAAGACTTCGGAGAACTATCGCGTTACCGGTAATCAGATGGGCATGAGTACCGAGGACTTCGTCGACACCTGTTCATGGATGGCCGAGGAAACAGCCGAAGAGATAAGAGGGCTGGAGATTCCGATGGACAAACAGGGTGCCCGAATTATGTACACAGTGAATGCCCGCGAACCTATGTACTATCCGCAGGATATAGCGATGGCGGCAAAGATATTCAACGTGGCCGAGGAAGATTGGACAGTCTCCAGCACGGGTTGGGATTCCACCAATCTGGCCATGTTTGCCGGTGATAAAGCTCTGGCCGGCCAGATCGTCAAGAACATGTACGTCAAGGCCCAGGAACTGGGCGTTCAGGCGATCGCGATCACCGAATGCGGGCATGCATACAGGTCCGCTCGTTTCGAAGGCCCTTACATGTTGGGAATGCGCAGCGGCAAACCTCCCGTCCCGGTCGTCCACTCGGTGCGCCTTTTTTATGAATACCTGAGAGACGGACGGATCAAAATCGATCCGGATAAGATGCTTACTGAACCTGTAACATACCAGGACCCATGCAATGTCTCCCGAAACGGAGGGCTCTGGAATGAGGGTAGGGAAATCATCAAGTACGTCGCCAGGGATTTCCGCGACATGACGCCCAACGCCGTCTATAATCATTGCTGCGGGGGCGGGGGTGGTTTTATTCCAATGGGAGCGGAGTTCAAAAAAAGAAGGATGGAGTCCGGAAAGATAAAAGCCGAGCAGATAAAGGCAACCGGCGCAAAGATTGTTATCACTCCCTGCCACAATTGTTTCGATCAGATCGGGGACCTTAACAAGGAATATAATCTCGGGATCAAGGTGATTCAATTCAAGGAGATCATCACCGAGGCCATGATCATTCCAGATAAGTTTAAACCCGTTGAGACCGGGGATAAGGATGCGGAGGATTGATTTAACGGAAGAAAGCCTTCGAGAAAGAGTTGAATTGAAAGGAATTTTGATGAGATACATAAAACTTTTGCTGATCGTGCTGCTTTTTGCCGCTTTCATCCCGCTGGCTCATTCCCAGGAAGATTCTTATATCCTCAATCACAAGACAATAGGAGAGCATCAGAGGCCCCTGGTTGTGTTCAATCACAAGCTTCACGCGGAAAACAAGTTTGACTGTATTCGATGTCATCATGATTTTGACGCATATCTTAATAACCGTGGTGGGGAGGGGCAGACCTGCGATTCCTGCCACAAGAAAGAAGCCGATGATGACCAGCCTTCGCTGAAGGACGCCTTACACTCCCAGTGCAAGGGCTGTCATGAGAACATGAAGTCCGGGCCGGTTACCTGCGGTGAATGCCACGTACGGAAGTAGTTAGGCGCTTCGTGCGATTTCTCTATTTCGGAATCTACGGGGTATTGGTTTTATATTCGAATCAATCGATTGTTGTATTTCCTCGCTGTTCTAACCGGATGTACGATCTCGCAATCCTGTAGAACGCGGTTAAATCACTGTGACGGGAGGATCCTAATGCAGACGCTGGAGTTCCAAGGCAAAGCCTATGAAGTTGACGCAGATGAGTTTTTGGTGGATGTCGGCCAATGGGATGAAGACTTCGCCGAAGGCATGGCAGCCAGAAACGGAATCGAGGGCCGCCTCAGCGATGCTCATTGGAATGTGGTGAAGTTCATTCGCCGGCACTTTTTGGATACCGGCACAAGTCCCATGGTTTACAAAACCTGCAAAGCTTTCAATCTCCGCTCCTCGGAACTTGCGAAGCTCTTTCCAACGGGTTATCGTCGAGGGGCTTGCAAGCTGGCGGGATTGTGCTATCTCGCTGACGACCTGTACATTACCAGCTCAACAGCCTCAACTGGGGCGGTTCCTCTCGAAGACAGGGTTTACCGGGTAACTGTCGGAGGGTATCTGATCGATCCCGCCGAATGGGACGAGGATTGGGCCAGGTTCAAAATGCACGAGATGAAAGTACATGACCATATCACCGAGAAGCACTTTGAAGTAATTCGATACATGCGTGCCGAATTTGCCAGAACCAATAAGGTGCCCACAGTGTACGATACCTGTGCGGCAAATGGTCTTGAGCTGGAGGACCTGGATAAACTCTTTCCGGATGGTTATCACCGCGGCGCGGTTAAAATTGCAGGCTTGCGTACTTTTAAGATTTGAGCCAAAACGTTCAATACATCTCTTGAGTGCCGGATGGGAGACAAAATCCCAGCCGGCAGTAGTTGTTGCGCACACTTTTCATGACTCTGTGCGAAGGCTGGGCGATAGGGCTCGGCCGCTATCCTCGTTCAGCGCTATTGCTGGAGCTGGTTGGCATTTCCCTTTCCTTTCGGACACCCTCGAGTTCCTGAAAACATCGATCTTACTAAACTGTCCAAGTTAAAGCACATCAAGAGTATCGACTCAACTTTCCCTGAGACCGGCATTATGCAACGGTAATCCTAAGAATATAAACCGGGGTTGCTCTTGTTATTGTCTAACGCCTATTGAAGGAGACGCTTTATGCCCGGACCGTTTGAGAACTATGTAAAGAATAAGTTCAAGAAGCCCGGCCCGCTCAAAGGAGTCCGAGTCCTGGAGGTATGTACTCTCCTGTTCGGACCTGCTGGTCCGTCGTTCCTTGGTCAAATGGGAGCAGAGGTTATCAAGATCGAGTTGCCTCCACTGGGCGATGTGACTCGATCGCTCACTCCCTTCGGCTGGTTCTACAAAGAGCAGAGTCCTGCTTTCATGCACATCAATCCAAATAAGCTCTACCTTGCCCTTGACTTGCATATAGATATGGGCCAGCAAATTTTTAAAGAGCTTGCGGCTAAGGCGGACATCATTGAATTCAATATGCGCCCGGGAGTTACCAGCCGCTGGAACGTGGGCTATGAGCAGATCAAGGAGATTAATCCAGGCATCATCTACATAGAGAAAAACGGCTTCGGACAGTGGGGCGGGTATGCCGAAGAAAACCGGCCCTCGAACGATGGCGCTGCCCAGGCATTGGCAGGCTTTGCCTGGATTTCAAGCTTTCCGGGCCGCCCTCCTCTCAAACAGTCCATCTGGGTGTGCGATGTTTTCGGGGCATTGATGGGCGAAGTCGCGGTCCTGTCCGCTCTCCATTATAAAAAGAGGACCGGCCGGGGGCAGTACATAGAGATGTCTCAAATCGAGAACATAATGAGACCCATGGGATGGGTATGGCCCTACCAGCAATTCGCTGGGAAAAGCGCTGAACCGTCGGGAAACAGGGACCAGTGCATCTGTCCGGCGGATACTTTTTTGTGCAGGGATGAGAAATTCGCTGCTCTTGCCGCTCCGGCGCCGGAAGAGTTCAGGGGCCTCTGCGCAGCTATGAAAAGACCGGAACTCGCAGAGGACCCAAGGTTCAGGGAGCACTCTGACCGGCTCAAGGAAGACAATGCCCTGGCCATTCTCAAGATTATTGCCCATTGGGCAATAACAAAGACCGTTGACGAGATTGAATCTTTGGGGAAGGAGTTCGGATTTGCGGCCGTTCGTCTCCACAATGCCAGGGATATGAATGAGGATCCCAATCGAAGGGCTCGGGGTTTTGTAAAGGAGATCGACGACCCGATGTACGGCCGCTACACGGAACATGAATTTCCGGTGATGATGTCCAAAACGCCGCCCAAGACCAAATGGACCGTGCGGCCGGTGGGTTTTGACAATGACTTCATCATGGCGAAGATTCTCGGGAAGAGCCAGTCCGAGATCAATGATCTCTATCATTACGGAGTTCTTGGTAAATGGAAAGATCAGCAGGGCCGCCGGCCGCCTGCGGATTGGGACCAGAAATCCGGCGCTATTTTGAGGAGGTGAGGAAAATGAAAGAGCGAAAAAGACCAAACTGGGCTGATTGGGCTGACCATATAAGGTCTTTGGACGACCCCGCCGATGCCTCTGGAAAACCGGAGGCGCTGGATGATCTTGTCGTTCTGGACCTAAGCTCCCGCAGTATGGCGGGCTGCTTTTGTTCTTCACTACTTGCGGAATTGGGCGCAAAGACCATCAGAATAGAGCCTCCAGGCGGCGATCTGGTAAGGACCTACTCCCCTGGCGGAATTAAACATCAGGGTACCGGTCTGGCTTATCTTCAGGAGGGGAGAAACAAGTTTCATGTCACTCTTAACGTCGAAACTGAAGAGGGTAGGGAGATCCTTAAAGCACTTGTAGGTCAGGCGGACATAGTGATCGAGACCTATCCGGCCGGAACAATGGATAAGTGGGGAATCGGCTACGAGGAGTTAAGCGCGGATAATCCCCGCTTGATCTTCGCTTCCATTACGGAGTTCGGTCAATTTGGCCCGGAAAGCGCCAACAGGCAGTACGATTATGACAACGTCAGCCAGGCCCGGTCAGGAATTCAGTACCAGACGGGTGAAGTTTTGCCCGAAGGAAGCAATTGCCGGGAGAAGCCGCATGCAGTTCCGACCAAGGCCGGCCCCTGGATGGCATGGGCTACGTCCGGAACATTTGCCGCGCTTGGAATTCTGGCAGCCCTCTATCACCGTGATGTGACGGGAGAGGGACAGGCAATCGACGTTGCTACACCGGAAGCCTACGAAAGACTGAATGACTATGCCCTTCACTGGTACGCGGACCAGCAGGTTGTTAACGAACGATTCGGGAACCTCGATGCCTGCCTGTGGCTCTATGGGTTTTATCCGACCAAAGATGGCGGCGTCTTTCTGGGCGGACTTCGCCTGGAAATGTGGCAGGCCCTGGTGGATATGCTGGGTAAGTGGGATGAATGGGGGGCCGGCGAATGGAAATCACTTGCTCCTTTCACCCAGAGGGACTGGCAGCTCAAGTACCAGTCCATGATCGATCCGCTCACCTCGCAGTACACGAGCGAAGAGTTGACCAAAAAGTCAATCGAGTACTCCAAAAGTGGACGCCTGGCCCCGATTACTCCGGTTGTGGCCGAGATCGTATCACCCTGGAAAACGATGCATGATGAAAACTGGCAGGATAGAGGGATTTTCACCCCGGTACAGGACCCGGTTTACGGCTCTATCGTCTGCGCCCAGTCACAATGGAAGGCCACCGAAACACCGCCCAGGACAAAATGGGTCTGCCGCCCCGTGGGATATGATAACGGATATATTTATCTCAAATACCTTGGCTATGGGCCGGAAGCCCTGAAAGAACTGGAAGCCGGAGGAATCGTTTAGAATAATATGCGCGGTCCCGGCCCGTTTGGACTGACTCGGGCCGGGACCTGGACCAACTGTGCTCCGGAGGGCGGAAAGAAAGCCATCCGGGGCATTGCCTGCCAAAACAGCCTGCGGCGATTATCCGGATCATGGGAATAGTTGAATCGGAATGCTTCCATCCTCAGTGATCGGCTATCAGCTTCTTGAGCTCCTCTTCATACTGCTCGAGCATCCTTTCCCAGCTTCGAAGCTCCTGATAGTCCTTGCTCCAATTCAGGAAGTCAGGATTCGTCTCAGCCGACTGCTTCTGATTCAGCCCTTTCAGGAAGCCTTCCGTTGTAATCCCGTACCGCGTTTCCCTTTTTTGAATCGAGCTTTTGAGCCGCCTGATAAGCTTTCTGCACAGACTGATCTCTCTCCCGATGGATATTTCATATTCATCTGTGTGCATTCGGGACACTGTTCTTGTTTTATGGGTCCATTCCTAATAAAATTATCGCCTGGACTGGGAATACGTGAGGATTGTCTCTTGGAACAACGAGCAAAAGCCCGAAGTAAGACCTGCTACTATAAAATCCTGGGGGTATCGGTTCAGGCCACCCCTGAGGATATACGGAGCGCTTTCCGTTATCTGGCAATGAAACTGCATCCGGACCGAAATCCGGGCAATCCGATGGCGGCCGAACGTTTTCGGGAAGTCCGCAAGGCCTATGAAACGCTAAAAGATCCCTCCACGCGCAGAAGGTACGATAGAATTCGTGGCTACCGGAAGTCAAGGACGAACTACTCCGACTCCTCCTGGACGGACATACACAGCGAGGGCGGCGAAGCTTCTTCATTCGACGAAATATTCCAGGACCTTTTCGGGATAGGCAAGCGCCAGGTCCGGACCAACCATGGCTCTGACCTAAGGTTCGACCTGCAGATTTCGAGAAGCTCTCTGCAGAGCGGCGGCTTTCACGAAGAAATCTGTTATGGGAGAATGGTCTTCTGCCGAAACTGTAATAATGGAACCCGGAGGTCAGGATGCCGGTTGTGCAGCGGGATCGGAGAGTATGAGGAAACCTGTTCGTTGCGAGTCTGGATTCCACCTGAAATAATGGACGGAACCAGGATTCGTGTCGCCGGGGCAGGTGATGCCCGCTTCCCGGCGATGTCGGCTGGGGACCTGATCCTGTTAGTGCAGATAATAGAAGGGTGCTGAGGCAAGCAGATGTCAACCGGCGAAATGACTCATATAGACTCGCAGGGCCGCTTAAAGATGGTAGACGTAAGCGAAAAGGAGCCGACCTGGCGGGAAGCACGTGCGGAGGCGTTTGTCAGCCTGTCAGGTGAGACCCTGCGGCGAATTTGCTCCGGTGACATCCCTAAAGGCAATGTCTATGAGGCTGCGAGGCTTGCCGGAATAATGGCTGCAAAAAGGACGTGGGAGCTCATTCCGCTTTGCCATCAGCTTCAGTTGACCGGGGTAGAGGTGGATTTTTTCCCTGATGAGTCGAAGAGCGAGATCAGGATCAGCTCCCGGGTCAAAACCAACGATCGGACCGGCGTCGAGATGGAAGCGCTTGTTGCGGTCACAAATGCGGCCCTGACTATCTATGACATGTGCAAGGCTATCGACCGCGGAATCTCCATCCGCGATACGCGCCTGACTTTCAAAAGCGGAGGAAAGAGCGGGCTGTTCGAGCGCAGTTAAGTGAAACTGATATGATCTTCTTTACTCTTTAAGGCGATTATGTTAGACGATAGCGTTCCAAATTTGCCAGCGGAGTTTGAAAATGGATAAGGAAACTCAAGCAATTTTCAAGGACGTCCTTCTGAAGAGGCTGGATGAGCTCTATTCGGAAGCCGAGAAAACAGTGGCCGGGATGACCGATAACGAGGAAAACTTCCCTGATCCCACAGATCGGGCGACCCTTGAATCGGACAGGAATTTCATGCTCCGCATCCGGGACCGGGAACGAAAGCTGATCGTCAAGATACGCGAGGCGCTTCAAAGGATCGAGGAAGGCCATTTCGGACAGTGCGACGAATGTGGTGACGATATTGGAATAGATCGGCTCACCGCCAGGCCTGTGACGACCTTGTGTATAGAGTGTAAGCGCAAGCAGGAAGCCCAGGAGCGTGCCAGAGGCTAGCTTTCAGAAAGGAACCACTATCAGACCGCGCCTTCAACTCGCGAAACGTCGCCTACCCAAATAGTTTCCTGCGACCCATCATTTTTGAGGAGCAGGAGCGCTCCCTCGTGAGTGAATCCCTGCGCTTTCCCTGTAATCTCACGATCTCCGCATATTACCGTTACGATCTTGCCCAGGACCCCTGAGTGGGCCGTGAATTCTGGAATCAGGACAGAGATGCCCTTTTTCAGGAAAAGATCGTAGTCGCGCTCGAATTGGTCCAGGAAACTGAGGAGTACTCTCTGTCTTTTTATGGCAAACCCAGCTTCTAAGGCTATCGAAGTTGCCGGGTATCGAAAAGGTCCGGCCATCTCCTCTTTGCTGTGATTCACATTGATTCCTATTCCCATTACGATGAATCGTGAGAAGTCCTGGTCTGATTGAGTTTCGGTCAGGATTCCGGCCGCTTTCCTTCCATTTATCAATACGTCGTTTGGCCACTTGATCGAGGCGGTGATGCCGAACTCTTCGCGCAGCATCTTCACAAGGGCAAGAGAGCCGATATAGGATGACTGGGGTGCAATCCGGACCGGCAGCGGATTTCTGAGGAGGATGGAGAGATAAATTCCAAAGTTCGGATAAGATATCCATTCCCGCCTGAGGCGACCTCGGCCTCTTGTTTGTTCCTCTGCGACGACAAGGGTTCCATGGGGCGCACCCTCGGCAGCCAGGAGCAGAGTATGATCGTTTGTGGAACCCACGGTCTTGAGATAATGATATGAATGAGCGAGCCATCTGGTTTTCAGATTCGGGACGATTTCCTTATGGGCCAGTGAATCAGGGACGGCCACGAGCCTGTAGCCTACCCTTGATTGGCTTTGGATCTCGTATCCCATCTCCTTGAGCCTGTTTATATGTTTCCAGACCCCGGGCCGGCTGATTCCGAGTCTTTCGGCAAGGTTTTCGCCGGATACGAAGCCGGCCTCGTTCTCCTTTAGGATTCTCAGGATTTCCAATTGCGTGGACTTCGTAGATCTCATCGGGTTCATTTATATAGTGGCCTGATGCGTATAGAGTGATTATTACTTCAGTCGCAATGGTAAACCCGCGGTAACCAGGAAAACCGAAGCGCATATCCGGGCGAGCCTCTGGTTCGCTAATCCGGAGAGGTCCCGGAACTTTCGTGCGAGCGCGTTGTCCGGCACAATTCCTCCGCCTACCTCGTTGGAGACTATAACGAGCGGATAATCCGCAGCTTCTATCGCATCGCACAGCTCCTCAACAGCTATTTCAGCGTCAGTGGATGCAGAGCACAGCAGGTTGCTCAGCCAAAGCGTTATGCAGTCAAGCAGAACGGGCTTGCCCAGGCCATAGAGACCTCTGAGCACGGCCTGGAGATCAGTCGGGGATTCGATCGTCTCCCACAGATCTTTGCGGCGCTCCCTGTGCAGTTTTATTCTCAGTTCCATCTCGTCGTCGAAAGCCTGGGCGGTTGCAACATAGATGTATGGAGGCGGCAAGCGGTTGATAACCGATTCGGCCCAGGTGCTCTTCCCGCTCCTGGCGCCCCCGAGTACGAGCAAGGGTGTTGTGAGATCGAAGTCAGGTCTCATCATTGGCTTTCACCCGGAAGGGCCACATATTTCGAGAGGTGTTCGGAGACAAGTCTGTCAACCATGTGAGGTAGAGGTTCCCTTATGGTTCCGACGATCGCGATGGGCTCCTGGGTGAGAGGCAAAAGCAGCTTGGTCGCCTTTGATTCGCCTATTGCCCGTACCATAGAGGGCGTCATTTCGCCCATCATGGCATTTGCAAGCAGTACGGCGATGGGCCCGATTATTACATCGACCTGTGCCGCACTGTGGCAGATCGCGTTTTCACCCGTCGCGCCCCTGTTCGCTCCCGCTTTCATCATTTGCGCCGTTGCAATCGCGTTTGTTCCCAGCGCCCACACCTCGGTGTGCTCGCCGTAAACTTCTTTTATCTTTTTTATAATGGTGGTCCCGATACCTCCACCCTGTCCATCAACGACAGCAATTCGGATCAAGGGACTTTCCTCCATGAAGGTTTAAGCACTCGTAGTTTACAAGCGGATGCTCCATACTCGGAAAAACTCATGATACCTGATCAGGAAAATTTCACCCGACTGGGTCTTCACCCGGAAATAGAGCATGGGCATGCGGGTGGAATCAATTCGCCCTTCATACCACCTGTCGACAATCTGTTCGACGCTATACTTCTTGCCTTGCCATTCGAAAGAAACCGGTTCCTGTGTTCCCCTGTATTCGTCGCGGGTTGAAACTTCGATTGTCTCAAATACCATTTTCTTGCCCTGTCTCCGGTTACGGGATACTACTTCTTTGCCTCGATTTTTTCAATGAAACACCGGGACCTGTGAGGGTACTTATTGCGCTTAACAGTATCACATGTCCCATCGGGACACCCAAAACCATGAAAAAACGCGTAGGGCGGGCTAAGCGGAAGCGCAGCCCACCAGAACTTTTCGAGACATTGAGTTCTTATCCAGTATATCTCTAACAGGGGCACGCAAGTAATTCCCGGCATTATATTTTACTATACGGTTGATAACGCAGGCATTGAAGCCAAACTCGAATCTGAGCAAGTGTGTATACGAAGAAAACGGATTATAATTGAAGTGTACCCGATTGTATGGCCGGTTTGCGCGAAGTTTCCGGCAATTCCTGTCTGGATGGGAGGAATGGAAATGAAAAAAAGGGTTCTGTTGGTCATTGATGTGTTAAATGATTTCCTCAACCCGGCTGGCGCCCTCTATTGCGGAAACGAGGCCAGGAAGATTATACCTGTGATCCGGTCGCTCATTGAGGAGTTTACCGCCGAAGGAGAACCGGTTGTTTTTCTCAGGGATGCCCACGCTAAGAACGACAAAGAGTTCGAGCTTTTTGCGCCTCACGCGATAAAGGGGAGCTGGGGGTCGAACGTAATTCCCGAACTGGAGCCTGGCCCGAACAGTCTCATAGTGGACAAGACACGGTTTTCCGGGTTTTTTGGAAACATGCTCGCCGAATTGTTGACGGATATGAAGCCTGATGAGGTATGGGTTACCGGGGTAGTTACCTCCATTTGCGTTATGGATACGACTGGCGGGCTGAGAGACCGTGATTATACTGCCGTGATTCCCGTAGACGCCGTTGCCGATCTCGATCCGGTCTGGCACGAGTTCGCCCTGGCGCGTATGAAAAGGGTCTATGGCGCTCGGCTGATAATAGCCGGCACCAGGGAGCAGGAAATTCAAACAGCGGCCTGAAGGAGGAAAGATGAATCTATGGGAGCAGTATGCGCCGGAACTGATCACCGATCTCTACGAACTCACGATGGCGGAGAGTTATCTTCGAGAGGGAATGCGCGGCGAGGCTACCTTCAGCCTTTTTATAAGAAGTTATCCGGCGGACCGCTCCTACTTCGTTTCAGCAGGACTCGATGATCTTCTGCAGGTTCTCCCTGATTTTCGCTTCAGCAATGAGTCCCTCCGATACCTTGCTTCCCTGGGGAAGTTCTCCTCCGAATTTATAGAGTATCTTCGTCATTTTCGCTTTACTGGAAGTATAAGGGCTATTCCGGAAGGACGGACCTTTTTCATTCAGGAGCCTATCCTGGAGGTAACCGCTCCGATCATAGAAGCTCAAGTCATCGAAACTCTGGTTATCAATGTTATACACGTTGAGACCATGCTTGCGAGTAAAGCTGCGCGTGTTTACGGGGCTGCTTCAGGCAAGGGACTAATAGACTTCGGGATGAGGCGCGCCCACGGTGTCGATGCATCGGTAAAAGCCGCTCGATCAAGCTATTTGGCTGGTTTTCTCGGCACGAGTAATCTCCTCGCCGGGAAAATATTTGAAATCCCGGTATTTGGTACCATGGCTCATTCCTATGTAGCCAGTTTCAGCAGCGAACTTGACTCATTTCACGCCTTTGCACGCGCCTTTCCGGACAACACAGTTCTTTTGATCGACACGTATGACAGCATCGCCGGCGCGTTCAAAGCGGTCGAAGTGGCTAAGGCCATGCGGGAAAGAGGGAATAAACTGGTGGGTGTCCGGCTGGACAGCGGTGATCTTGGCAATTTGAGCAGAAAAGTGCGCCTTATTCTGGATGATGCAGGTTTCCCTGATGTAAAAATAATGGCGAGTGGAAATCTGGATGAATATCAGGTCGAAAATCTGGTGAAGGGTGGATCTGAAATCGATTTTTTCGCTGTCGGCACTCGGATGGCCGTCTCGGCCGATGCTCCCTGCCTCGATATTGCCTACAAGCTGGTTGAGTATGAAGGAAGGCCTATACTCAAGCTTTCCATCGGAAAAAAGACCTGGATCGGCAAGAAGCAGGTCTGTCGCTTCTACGGCGCCGACGGGAAGATGGACTTTGACCGCGTGTGCCTGCTCGATTCCGGAAGATGCGACGGGGAGCTCCTGATGGAACTGGTAATGAAGGAAGGACGGCAGGCACGGGCGCCTGAGTCTTTAACGGAAATCCGGGCGCGTTTCTTGGACGATTGGCGCAAGCTTCCTGAGCAGTTGAAGGAAATCCATCCTACTCAGGTTTATCCTGTCGAGGTTTGCGAATCGCTTAGGGAGTTGGACGGAGAAATCGCCATGCTTAAAAGGCGTGAAGAGGTCGAAGAGCTTGAAAAGTGTCTGGTTGCGAAGAGCTGAGGCGATATGAACATCTCCTGGTTGCGCCGCCGTTCATGCAGGCCGGCAGAAGCGCAGCCCATCTTCAGTGCCAGTTATTATTGTCCTTACGTTTTCCTCCATATGCAGACGGATCTCTCCTGTTGGATGCCCGGGAGCAAATAGTTGAAAGCGCCCTGGAATACCATATCGCTATAGGTCTTATCAGTGAGCTTGCCTCTGCCTCCCTCGCCGCAACCCTCTCGGCTGGACCCCCACCACGCTAAAAAGCCGCCTGGAGCCAATACCTGGGAAGCCAGGGAATTGATATGTTCCGGCTCCAGCTTGAGCGCCCGCATTGTGATCAGTTGGAATTTATCCAAGTGTTCTCCCACTCTTGAGAAGTCCTGCCATCTGCCATGCACGGTCCGTATTTTCTTCAGGCCCAGCGCTGCAGCCACAGTAGCTAGAAAACTGACCTTCTTCCTGCTCGAGTCGAGCAGAACCATTTCAAGACCGGGATAAACGATCTTCAAGGGAATTCCGGGGAATCCGGCGCCCGTGCCTACATCCAGGGCATTCCCTGACGAGGGAAGAAATTTTGCGGGCAGAATGGAATCAAGTAGATGTTTAACTGCGATTTCTTCCCGGCCCGTGATCCGGGTGAGATTCAGCTTGGTGTTCCACTGGAGCATAAGCTGGATATGCAGGCTCAGAAGGTGCGCCTGTTCACCGGTGAGCGCAATGCCGGCTTTGTCGGTGAATTTTAGGATAAGATCGGCGAATTCGTTGTCCAAGGTGACCGCCATCGAGGGAGGGCTACCAGGTGTCCGGATAAAAAGCTACTTTCCAATGCAAAACTGAGAAAATATGCTGTCGAGTAGTTCGCCGTCGTTTTCCCAGCCGAGAACGGCCTCGAGCTGTCTTCGCGCTCCTTCGATCTCAAGGCTGACGAGTTCACCGTAGGCATTTGAGCTCAGAAGTTGTTCAGCCCTCATGAGCGCGCTCATGGCATTTTCGAGACATTCCTTCTGCCTCATGTTCGGCACGATTTGCGACCGGCAGCTCTGTAGAGGCCGCATAATGAACGCCTCGGCCATGTAGTTCTTGAGTCGCTCAATGTCGGAGGGATTTTTGACCGACAAGCTGAAAACCGGCCCCGGGCCTGGGAAGCGTTGCTGCACCTTGTCGATCTGGAACGAGGGCGGCAAGTCGCTCTTATTGAGAAGCACGATGCAGCGTGAGCCGCCAACCGCCTCATAGACCTTCTGGTCTTCACTGGTAAGAGGTCTGCTGTTGTCAATGAGCCAGAGCACAACGTCGGCTTCGGAGACGGAGCGGATAGTCCTTTCAATACCGCACGATTCGATTTCATCGGGCTGATTGCGAATTCCGGCCGTATCCAGAATCCGAACCTGTACTCCCTGGAGCAGAAAAGTATCTTCGATGACATCTCTGGTCGTACCAGGGGCCGATGTGACTATGGCCCGGTCCTTCCCGAGAAGGGCGTTCAGCATCGAGGATTTGCCCACATTCGGTTTGCCAACCAAAACCAGGGTAAGCCCCTCGCGCAGCATGCGTCCCTCTTCATACTTGTTAAGGGCGGCTCTGATGGGTTTCTGAACTGCCTCGCGTATCTCTTCGAGAAGCGATTCATATGCAGGGGCTTCTTCTTCCCCTTGCTCCCCGAGGTCTTCGGAAAAATCGATAAAAGCTTCGATACGGGTTTGGATAAGGATGAGCGTCTGGCGCCATTTTTCAATAAGTTGCCTGAAATCCCCACGAAGGTGGCGGTTTGCCAGGAGCAACCCCTGTTCGGAGCGGGAACGGATAATCTCTATAACCGCCTCAGCCTGTGAGAGATCGATTCGGCCGTTCAGAAATGCGCGGCGGGTAAATTCTCCCGGTTGTGCGAGCCGTGCGCCGGTTGCCAGAACAAGCTCAAGGATGCGGTTGAGCACTGCGTAGCCGCTGTGGCAGTTAATTTCAATGACATCCTCACGGGTATAAGTCCTGGGTGCGGCCATGTAGCTAAGCAGCACCTCGTCTATCAGTTCGCCTGAAAGAGGGTCTTTGATCCAGCCATAATTGAGGGTATGTGACTTTAGGGTGCGCGATGGATCTTTTGGCCTGAAAATCTTCAGGGCACTATTGAGGGCATCCGGTCCGCTTAATCTGATCAAACCGATACCTGCTTCGCCAATGGGGGAGGCTATGGCGCAAATCGTATCCTGGAGCAGTCTGAAGTCCATGATGAAGGCTAAACGGTTGCTAATCCGTCTTTTCCACGGCTTTCTCGGGGGTCTTCGTCTTTTTGACAGGGTAAATTACAACGCGCCGGAGGTTCCCGTCGCCCTTACTCTTGGTCCTGACTTCATGGTCCTCCTTGAGCGCCAGGTGAATGACCCGGCGATCATGTGCGCTCATTGGGCCGGTCGTGAGAGGACGGTGGGATTTCTTGACCTTGTCGCTCAATTGTCGCGCCAGTTCAGTCAGGCTCAATTCACGTTTGGAACGATAGTTCTCTGTGTCAACTATGACGGAAATATTTTCCCCGGCCTGTTTGCTCACTATCTTGGATACAAGGAACTGCAATGCGTTGAGCGTCTTGCCCCGCTTGCCGATGAGCAAGCCTGAACCGTTGCTGATTATGCTCAGGTAATTGTATCCTTCTTTTTCCGCGCATTCGACGACCAATGGCAAATCAATATGTTTGAGTATCTCGTCCAAAACTTCTTTGGCCTTCTCGACAGCAACGCCGACGACAGGAGTCTTAGCGGTTACGCGTATCTTGGCCTTCCTCGCTCCGACTATGCCGAAAATACCCGAAGATCCCTTCGAAATGATCTCGATTTCAAGCTTCTCGCGTGGAAGCTTGAATTGCTGGCAGGCGAGGTCGATCGCATCATCGACTGATTTTTCTTCAAATTCAAGAGTGGACATGCTCTCCTCCGTCATTCACGGGAAAAGATAAGATGGTTTGCGGAGAGACAACCGCTAAGCGCTGGCATGACGATTGATCCAGTATTGCTGCGCAATAGAAAGTATGTTGTTTACAAACCAGTATAGCACAAGCCCTGCCGGGAAGTTGATAAAGAAAAATGTAAACATGACTGGCATTATAAGCATTATTTTTTCCTGGCGAGGGTCTCCCGATGAGGGTGTCATTTTTTGCTGAATAAACATCGTAATTCCCATGAGGATTGTCAAAACCGGCACCCCGTCCAAATGGCCGATCATCGGAAGATCAACTGAAAATCCCAGGTTCAGGCGGTCAGGAGCGGTGAGATCATGTATCCAGAGTATGAATGGCTGGTGCCGCAGTTCGACCGCCGCGTTCAACATACGGTAAAGGGCGAAAAAGACAGGGATTTGAAGGGCCATCGGCAGACATCCGCCCATCGGATTTACTTTGTGGGTCTTGTAAACCTGCATCAGCTCCTGGTTGAGCTTCTCTCGGTCATCCTTGTATTTTTCCCGGATTTGCTGAATCTTGGGCTGAACTTTTTTCATTTTCTGCATCGATGTGTAGCTTTTGTGGGTCAGAGGCCAGAAAACTATCTTGATGATGAGTGTCAGCAGAATAATGGCAACCCCGTAGTTATGGGTGTAGGAGTAGAACCACCGGAGCACCACCACGAGTGGTTTTGCCAGGAAAGAAAACCAGCCGTAATCTACAGCATCCTGGAGGTTATGGTCGGCCTCTTTCAGAGCGGATATTTCTTTAGGACCGTTGTAGAGCCTGAGTTTGAAAGACCTGGACTCATTCTTGTTGAGATCGAACTTCTCTGTTAAATAGACCAGTCTGGTGATTTGGGTATTTTGAGTCTCATCGATGAGGCTGGGGATTATCTGATATCCGTCCTGACTCAGCGGGATAATTGCCTGGATGAAAAAGTTATTCTGATATCCCACCCAGTTGTAAGGAGGTTTGGGAGTAGTCTCGGGCTTTGCAATATCCTTTGGCTGAAGATCATGATTGGACCCATTGATTGAGAAAGTGAGCCTCGATTTGTTATAGGTCTCGTGCGAAGCTTCCGAATACGGTTTGAAATAGAAGCTGATCCCCATCTGGTCAGACAGTGTCTCTGTCGAAAGGTTCTGAATCTGAATTTCCAGATCCACGGCATAGGAATCGGCTTGCACCGTGAAAATCTTTGTCAGGCGGACTTTGCCCGGAATTTCGGTCTGGAAGGGGATGCTTCTGGGGGGCTCTCCCTTGGCAACCTTCAGTTCGGTGGGCGCATCGCTTGAAAATGGCTGCCTGCTGAGCTCCCAATCCTTGTGAAAAAGAAGTTCGACATCCAGTGGGAGGTATGCGTTGTCACGAATCATCTGTACCGGAGGAGAATCAGGTTGCAGCGTCTCCTTGAACTTCAGGAGTTCGAAAGATCTCTCGCGGGCGCCCTGGGAAATGATCTTCATGTTGTAAAGCGAATCTCCGATCGACCAGGTCTTCTGGGTCGAAAGATCGACCTTTGGCGGCGGCGGCGGCGAAAATGTGGCTTGGGGTTGCGGCGTTTGAGGCTGCGGCTGGGGCGTAGTGGGAGTCGCCTGCTGTTGCTGAGGTGGATGAGTCTGTGGGGGGCCGAAGTAAAAATGCCAGGCTAAAAAAAGCAGAAACGATAATACTATGGCCAAAAGAGCTTTTGAATCCATTTAGGAATTCTCCAATTAGTCCCTGTTGCTTCCGGGCGCGGGTCGAGGCACGGGATCATAGCCGCCCGGGTTGAAAGGGTGACAGCGCATAATACGCCTCAACCCCAGGTAAATTCCTTTGGAAATGCCGTGCACCCTGATTGCTTCATAGGCATAACGCGAACAACTCGGAGAAAAGCGGCAGGCCTGGGGAAACAACGGCGAGATCAAGAACTGATATGATCGAATCAGACCCAGAAATATCCACCGGATCATCAGTTATTCTTCCCGTTTATGAAAACCGGTGTGAACTCCCGAAGGAGGTCTCCCGGAGCGAGTTTTTCAGCGCCGGGTCGCGCAATTACGACGATGTCTTTCCCCGGCTGGGGGATTTGGCCCTTGTTCAGCCTGAACCATTCACGAATGACCCTTTTGATGCGGTTGCGCCTGACCGATGGCCAGAACCTCTTTTGCACAATCAGGCCTAATCGATGATACTCGAGACCGTTTCGAATGAAATTCAGACCGAAATGGGGAGTTTTCGCGCGCTTTCCCGCATTCTTAACGCGTTGGAAATCGGCGGAGCAACGAATTCTTTCGTGAGGCCGGAAACTGTACTTGCCCCTCAAAGATCCCTCATCCGAAGATTCCGGGAGCCCATCTCGTGTCAAACCGACAGGCGTTTTCTACCCTTTGCGCGCCGCCGCTTCAGTACGTCTCTGCCGGCCTTGGTTGCCATTCGCACCAGGAAGCCGTGAGTGCGATTTCTTTTTATGTTGCTTGGCTGAAATGTTCTCTTAGACATTAAATTCCTCGTAGACAAATTTTCCCGCACTAGATAAAAAACCGGGAAGCGCAGCGCCTTCCGAAACGACCCTGCCCGCCCGGCACATGCAAAAACTCATTAATAATCGAAATCCCCACGCTTTGTCAAGGTCACAGAATAGCAGCATTGCTGCACTTATTCAAAAAACCTTCTCGCCGGGGCACGTAGATTCCAGAAAAAAAAGACAAGGGGGAGGGGATTTTCGGATTTTGAGCCTTTTATTGCCAATTTGGGCAAATTGTGCTCGTATGGAGCATTCTTTTGTCTTAGGGATTGCGGATGAGCAGTTCGCATGATATTAAAGACGCACATCAAAACGGGCCGAAAGGAGAAATATTGCGGATGTTCCTCAACAAAATACTCGGGCTTTTCTCAAATGATCTTGCAATTGACCTCGGGACTGCAAATACGCTTGTCTACGTGCGGGGCAAGGGCATAGTCCTGACCGAACCATCGGTTGTTGCGGTTCGAAAGGATGAGCGCGGCGCCAACAGGGTCGTCGCTGTGGGCAAAGACGCCAAGATGATGCTAGGCAAGACTCCTGGCAATATCACGGCGATAAGGCCAATGAAAGATGGGGTGATCGCGGATTTTGAAGTGGCCGAAGCAATGCTGCGGTACTTTATACGCAAAGTACATAACAGGCGCACCCTTATAAGGCCCAGAGTAATAATCTGTATTCCCTCGGGCGTAACACAGGTCGAAAAAAGAGCCGTCCGGGAGTCTGCAGAATCTGCCGGCGCTCACGAGGTGTACCTGATCGAAGAACCAATGGCTGCCGCAATCGGGGCTGGGCTTCCCATAACCGAGCCGGTGTGCAACATGGTTGTAGATATAGGCGGAGGAACAACCGAAGTCGCTATTATCTCGCTTGCGGGGATCGTTTACAGCAGGTCTGTGAGAGTTGGCGGGGATAAGATGGACTCGGCCATTCTCCAGCACATCAAACGCAAGTACAACCTGCTGATAGGTGAAAGAACCTCGGAGCTTATAAAGACCACCATCGGTAATGCTTATCCCATAGGCGAAACGGAAACCATGATGATAAAGGGCCGCGATCTCGTGACGGGAATTCCCAAAACCGTTGAGGTAAATTCAGATGAGATCCGGGAATCAATTCAGGAACAAATCGATTCAATCCTGGAAACCATAAAAGTTGCTCTTGAGCAGACGCCGCCGGAATTGGCAGGCGACATAGTTGACCGCGGAATAGTGCTGACCGGTGGAGGAGCGCTTCTCAAGAACCTCGATCACTTTCTGAGACTTCAGACCGGATTGCCCATAATGCTGACCGAGGACCCGCTCTCCACTGTTGTGCTGGGTTCCGGTAAGGCCCTGGACGAGATAGAAATCTTAAAGGACGTACTGTCCTGAGGAGCTAAGCTCGACTGAGGCGGCTGTTCATGGCATCCATTGTTTATGTCCATATGCGCAGGCTCATTGGTGTTGTTTAAAAGCCTGGCAGACTTTTAGTTTTCAAGATCGAAGTGCCGGATATGAAATCCTTAAATACGGGCGCTTGGCTTCGCCGATTGCGCGCCGCGCTCCTGGTCCTCATTTCTATCACTGTATTTTTGTACATTTTTTCCCTCAATTTTCGGACTCACTACAGGATGGACTTTCTCCAACGTTCTGTGACGGAAACTGTGAGCCCGCCTATCCAGTTGTTCGGAAGAATATTTTCCGCTTTCGAAGAGTTCTTCAGAGATTACATCTGGCTGAAAAAGCTTCGTGGCGAAAACGAATCGCTGAAAAGAGAACTTATCGAGTTGGAAAGCAAGCTGACCTCTTACCAGGAGGCTTATGTTGAAAACCAGCGGCTGCGGCGCCTGCTGGATTTCAAGACTATGATCAGGGCTGAAACGGTTCCTGCTCAGGTAATAATGCACGATTTGACCGGCTGGTTTCAGACATTGATGATCGATAAGGGATTTCGGGATGGAGTAGCGCCTGATATGCCCGTCGTCAATGACGAAGGCGTTATTGGACGTATTTTGGATGTTTCAGATCGGCACAGCCGGGTCCTGCTTATCACCGATCAGGGCAGTTCTGTTGATGCCATCGACCAGCGCAATCGAGTCCGGGGCATTCTCAGCGGTAAAGACGCAAATGGATGCATTCTGAAATATATCCGCGGCAACCTCGATATAAAGGAAGGTGATCTTGTAATCACTTCCGGCAAAGACGGTATTTATCCCAAGGGGTTGCGTCTGGGAGTCGTACAGGCAGTGTATAAGGACCCCGTGGATCTCTTCCAGAAAATAGATGTCAAACCGCTGGTTCGGATGAGCGCTCTTGAGGAGGTGCTCGTAATAAGGCGTGGCGGCGAGGGGCTCGATGTTGAACAGGAAAGCCAGCCGGCTGCGGCGCAACCTGAGGCTCAATCGCCGGCTCTGACGAGACCCGCGGTACAACCTCAGGCAGGTCTTCAATCAAAGCCTGTGGCCAAACCTCCGGCTCAGATTACGACCAAGGCCCGGCCGGCGGCAAAGCTTCCGCTCAAGCCTCAGACCCAGACGAATCTCAAGCCCAAGCCTCAGACCCAGACGGATCTCAAGCCCAAGCCTCAAGCTCAGGCAAACCCACAGACCAAACCTAGGAACAAGACTCAAGCTGAGCCTCAAAGCCAGGTGAAGCCAAAGCCGAAGGCGAATTAAAAATGATTGCTCCCGGCTATCTTACTCCCGGTATAACCGCGGGACGGATGATCAAGATTACGCTGTACACCTTATTTGTACTGGCGCTCCAGGCCCATCTCATCCCGCGCCTGCCTTACCCCGCGTTGCGGGTTGACCTGCTCATTCCTCTCATGTTCGCAGTCGCCGTTGAGTGGTCTCCACTGGCGGGGCTGCTCTGGGCCAGCTTTTGGGGATTCGTTGTGGATAATTTTTCTGGCGAGTTCTGGGGTTTGCACGTCGGTACGTATACGATAACGCTCTGCCTTGTGCACATGGTATCCGACAGGTTCGACCGGAGCAACCCGGCATATCAGGCGGGTATCGTCGGGCTGTGTGCTCTTGGCCAGTCCATAGCGATTGGGCTGTTTTTGTCTTTCGTGCCTACGGACATCCCATCGCTTACTTCCATATGGATCAGCCTGGGTATTCGAGCTCTGCTTTCGTGCACGATAGCGCCTTTTTTGATCTATCCTATCTTGAACCCTGGAAATTCGTATTAGTGGCGGAGCCGGCCGGATCTGAACAGAGA
>Ga0326727_10001359_pt1 | contig 90959 bp, 83 predicted proteins | sample MB2enrmetagenome_FD_207643 | JGI IMG/M metagenome (GOLD analysis project Ga0326727, IMG submission 207643) | Lab enriched peat soil microbial communities from McLean, Ithaca, NY, United States - MB29MY | ecosystem: Environmental > Terrestrial > Soil > Wetlands > Peat | place: USA: New York...
GCAGCTTTGGCCCCGGTGGACGCGAACGCATCGAAACCCCCGCTGGGATCGGAGACTCTCTGCACTGTCGCGGCCTAGTCCATGGCAATCAGACTCGGCACACGCTCTCAAATGGCCAATCTCCAGGATCTCGCTTCGCGAGATGAGTCAGAATGAAAACCGCGCCGCGGCGGGGAGCCGCTCCTAAACGCTTGCGCCATCGGCATTCCGACCTCTGACTCCTGACTTCTGTCTTCCATATCCCGCAGCGATATTTGGCGGGTTGAAGCCAAGTTGAAGCCCGCCCCACACAGCACCAAGGCCTTTTGGGTGGGGCCGGCTTCATAAAGCCCGCCTCACTACTCTTGGTGGGGCGGGCTTCAGCCAGGCTTCAGCCGGCTTCAGCCCGCCAACCCGGCGACAGCCGGGCCGCCAGACGGAATTTTGCAAGTCCCTCTTCAGCCCGCCAATCTCCAGATCAAGGCGATGCCTTGCCTACCACGTCGTAAACCCGGAACGAATCGCCCACGTAGGCGGCGGGCTCGCGGTGCTCCAGCCAGTCGTAGCTCCCGTCGCGCGGCCGCCACTCATACAGAACACTCATGCTGATGGCCACCACGCACCCCTGTGCGCGCGCGCCCTCTGCGCTGCTCGGGATGGGGTGCGCGGTAATGCCGAAGTGCGAAGGCGGAGCCAGTGTGAATGCCGCCAGGCAAACGTTGCCCGCCGCGCTACGCTGCTCCAGGTATCCCCGCAGGCGCTTCATATCCTGACCCCAATCCAGGTTGGAATCCACCAGGTACTTCCATCCCTGACTTCGCCCTCCGCTGGGCCAATTGAAAAATGCGAGGTAGCGAGGGAAGGCGGCGGCCGACTCCACCACCACCAGCGCTAAGCAGATCGCGGCCGTCCTCCGGAAGAACGCCGGCAGACCGGGCCGGCGGAATGTGAACAGCATCGCCGCGGGCCAAATGAAAAGGAATGGATAGATCGGCAAAATGTGCCGGATGCCGATATTGATATGGCTGGTGGTGGAAATCAGAAAATAGGCCAGCGGAGGAATAGTTAACGCGTACCACTCCTGGCGCGCGCGCAGCACCTTGAAAACGAACTCCCGCCCAGCTCGAAGCACAATCAGGAAGGCAGCAGCCGCTGCCAACAACAGAAGCGCCAACAGCCCGGTAGGAGTCTTGACGCTGAACACCACCGGAAAGTAATACCACCAGCCGACCGATCCCGTGACATGCCCCAAAAGGTAGGCGGTGTGGCCGCGCGCGTTATGCCGGGAGAGAAATAAAATCCCGCGCCAGAAAGAGGGTGCGGGGATGGGAAGGCGCACAGCCGCCGCATTCACATCGCGGGCCAGGCCTGGATGGCGCAGCAGATTCGCGCCGAGCGGAGCCATGGACGAGTTGTCCAACAACATCGTGGTGAGAGGCGTGCCGCTGAGTACCGCCGGAAGAAGCGGGCGCGTTTCGAATCCATACGACACATACAAGGCCACAAACGAGCCCGCCAGCACCGCTGCCATGCTCTTAAAGAAGTGCCCGAACGAACAACGCCAGCGTGGCGCCTCCACCGCGGCCGCCTGCCGGAATCCTTCTATCACGTACCAGAGGACATAGAGCACAGGCAACAACAGCGCGGAGTACTTCACTGCCAAAGCGATCCCGGTGGCCAGGCCGCACCACAAAGCGCCCCGCATGTCGCCGCGGGTCAGAAACGCATTCCAGGCCATGCAGGCGGCAAAGAAACTAAAAGCGGCCGCAAGGTCGGTGGTGGCCAGATGGCCGTGGGCGATGAAAGTCGGGTCGAAGGCGAACAGCAACAGCGCTGCCAACGCGGGTACGGCTCCAAAGTGGCGCTTGGTCCACCAGGCTATGAGGCTTCCCAACAGCAGCGTCAGCACTACCTTGGCGAGTCGCCCCGCTGTCAGGATGGTCTCTGCCGGAACGTTGTTTTGGTACAGGAAATCGCCATCGGAGCCCCAACGCGCTTGGCTGCCATCAGAGGATGCGTCCACCGGCTGGAAGCGCAAATGGAACAGCAGCAGGGGTAGGGCCGAGACCACTTGCGACAGCGGCGGGTGTTCGGTCACCGCCGGCAACGTCCCGGTTTTGAGGAAGGTGTAACCGTAACGGAGGTGGAAGGCCTCGTCAATGGTATCGCTATCGAGGAAGACGCCCGCCAGCATAGCCGCGCACATGGCCGCCAGCAAGGCCGCGGCGCAGGCGCGAAAATGCCGTTCCAGGAACTGCGCGCCCGCCGGGGCACTCTGCACCGCCGCAGCCGGCCGGCTCGAACTGGACCAGGGGTCCGTCACGGTTGTCCACCTGAGAGCGTAGCACGCCCCATCCAGTTACCTGCAAAGACAGCGGATTGCCCGCACGCAGAGTGCCGGGCAGTTCAATTTGTACCTGAGTCAAGCCGATCGCACCGTATGTCAGGACTGCGCAGATCACGGTAACATTTGCACCGGCGAGGGATGCCATGGGCAGCATAGTCAGAGTTGCTTTCAAAGGACTGGCGAAGCCGGTATCGGGAACCACCGACACATCTCCGAAGCGGTCATCCAGACCGCGCCCGGGGCCGGTGAATATTGAAAAACTCCGGGAGTCGTAGACCCGGACGCTGGAAATGCCTGCCAAGGGCGTGTCCCACGGGATCTTAATTAAAACCGATCTGCCCCGGACAGACGTACCAGAGCGGGCCCTGCGGAACAAGGTTATAGCCGAAAAATCGGGCCCATCGAGCCGCGCGTGAATCCGTCTGAGAAACTCGCGCCGTTAGTCACCGCATTCGGGGTGAATGCGGGCGCGGCAGGAGTGCCGCCGGCAACGTGCCGTACCAGATGCCGCGCCCGGCCACGGCCAGATAGAGCAGGTTGGGGGTTCGCATGTCGCCCTCCATCTGCGCCACGTTCAGCATCGCCTGGGTGTCCGGGTTAGTGATGCGAATCCAGGTCTGGCCTCCATCTTCGGACTTATAGATGGCGTCGCGCGTGGCGCCGGCGGTGCGGCCCAGGATATAGATGAAGGGAGTCTGAGGGCTGTTACCCGCGCCGAAAGCGATCTTGTCGCAGATGGCGACGCCGGCCACAGTCTGGAAAGTCTTTCCGCCATCGGTGGAATGATACAGCGGGTTGCCATTAACGTCCGCGGTGCCACAGCAGCCGTTGCGGGCAAAAGCCATCCAAACATCGCCGTAAGCGGCCGGGTTGGAGGCGATGGTAATGCCGGTGATGCCGGCGGGGAAACCGGACGCGGCGCTGGTAGTCCAGGTTGCCCCACCGTCGGTGGAGTAATAAAAGTAGGTGTTGTCCCAGTAATAGAAGGTCTTGCCGTTGGGATCGTTCCTATCCGCCGACACAATGTTACTGGTCACATAGGGGCTGATGCCGATGGCCCAGGATTTCGGCAGCGAGTCGTAGTGCACGTCATTATTGTTCTGGGGATCGTAAGGGCTCGGCGGGGCCGGTGGATTGGCCAGCTTACACAGAGCCCAGGTCTTGCCGCCATCGGTGGTGAAGTGCGGCCAGGGAGCATTTGGCCCGCTGGCGGTACCCATTCCGCCGTCGAATGTGCCCCAGGCCGGCGCCCAAACGATATTCAGCGGATTGGTGGAAGACATGGCGATCTCTCCACTAACCGGCGTGGACAACTGTTGCGTGCCGCCCGACCAGAGCTGTTCGGATGGCACCGCGGGAAACGCCGTCCAGGTCACGCCATTATCGCTCGAAGAGCCGTATAGCGACCAGGCCTGCCATTCACCGTTGCCGACGAAGGCCAGGTTGTCGGGCTGGTAGTAACTGTAATCCAGGCTCGCGCCCATGGAAACGTTGGGCCACGGTACGGGATAGTCCGTGCCGCCATACATGCCGGTTTGCCAACTGAAGCTCGAATTGGGATCGAACGGCACGCCCGCCGGGTTGATTTTGGAACTGGGCACCTGGTCGCGATTGGCGTGACGGAATCCGACCATGTCTTCCACCATGCTGACCAGGTCGGCGCCGCCGCTCGACTTGGGCTTCGGAGGAACCCGCACCATGACGCCGACCAATTCTTCGAGATTCTGCATCTGCCAGGCCCAGAAGGGCGGGCGGGCCGTGACATCGGCGGTGAGCGCGACTCCCCAGCCATTGGTCCACCACACCTGTTTCGAATTCGACGGATCGATGAAGAGCGCCGCCATGCCGCTGGAAGCACCCGCGGTCGAAATATAGTAACTCGGGGCGGAAGGGTTCGAGCCCGAGTCGAGCCGGTTGGCCGCATTCATGACCATGACTTGCTGACTCCAGGAAGCGCCCGCGTCGGTAGATCGCCAGACGGAACCGTTGCGGCCGACCATCACTGTGGCCGGGTTGCCCGGATCGGCGGTGATTCCGGTGTACGGAGTAGACTTATCGCCGGGAGTAATATCGGTCCATTGGCCGTTGGAATATCGCGCCACATTTCCGGAGCCCGTAGTGGTAACGCCGCAGCTCACATACAACGTGCCATCGCTGGCAACTACGCCGCGAACGGGGTTGCTGGGACCGCCCAGGCTGGTCCAAGTCTGGCCGCCGTCCGCCGACCGCCATACGGCGCTGCCGTGCACGCCAGTGTAGATGGTTTGGGACACCCCGTTGACGGTTGTCCGGGAATCGAAGAGTACGAAGGTGTAGCCGGCCGCGTCGGTGGCCGGGGGCGTAGTCCACGGCGGCAGGCCGCCGGAAACCGGCGCCCAGGTATATTGGGCGTTGGGTTGGCGTAAACCCATCCACAATCCGCTGCGGCGGGATGCGAAGTAGAGCACGTTGGAGTTATTGGGGTCGACCGCTAGGCGCTCGCCGGATTCCACCCGGTAATCGTCATTCGGGCCGATATACAGGCCGTATTGCACCAGACCGGTGCCGCGCCAGGTGATGCCGCGGTCTTCCGAGACCATCACCTCCCCGGTGTACTGGTATTCATTGTTGACGATGGAATTGGTGCGCGGAATAACCACATAGGCGCGCCAGGGATTGCCCGGATCGATGGCTACGCTCTCGGTCCCGATGCCGGCCTGAGTGGCGAGGCCATCGAGAAGAGGAATCCAACTGGAAGACGATCGATCGAAGCGATAGGCGCCGCCGACGTCGGTGCGGATGTAAACATCGTATGGCGCGGCCGGCTGCACCACCAGACCGGTGACGTAGCCCATACCTTGGATGTTGACGTTCTTCCATTGGAATAATTGCACCGCCTGGGAGCGGGCGGTGGGCGATAGCCAGGCAAGTAAAGCAAGTGCCTGGAGCGGCCGGGAATAAATGCACATGGCTGCTTCTTCAGTGTAATTGACAGCAGAGGCTTCAGGAGGCGAATTCATATCCGCGCTGTTGAAGCTGCCGCGGAGTAAGCTTATGTTTCGGAGGTCACACCGTAGGTGTCCCAATCGCTGGTACTTTTCGCCTTGCTGGCGGTCCCGCTCGGGGCTGCCCAGCGCACCACGTTGTCCCTTGACGGGCAGTGGGAGATCGCCGATTCTGTGGCCGCGGACGCGCTGCCGGCCGCGTACTCGCATCAGGCGCCGGTGCCGGGCCTGGCGCATTCGGCCGTGCCCGGTTTTAAGGATGTGGACCAGTTCGAAAGCCGCCAGTTGCTGCAGAATCGAGTGCAAAAGGGCCTGGCTCCCGCCTCGGCGCTGGTGTCCAACGCCGGCGTCTCGCGGCAGCAGCGCAATTGGTTCTGGTACCGGCGGCGGTTCCAGGTGGTGGCCCTTCGCAGCGTCGCTACACTGCGGATCAACAAGGCGCAATTTGGCGCCGCCGTATGGCTGAATGGCGAGAAGGTCGGGGAGCATCTGCCGTGCTTCTCGGCCGCGATCATCGACGTTTCCGGCAAGCTGCGCCAGGGTGAGAATGAGATCGTAGTGCGGGTGGGCGCCCATCCGGGCGTGTTGCCTGCTTCCGTCTCGGCCGGCACCGATTTCGAGAAGAACCGCTGGACGCCCGGCATCTATGACAGCGTCTCGCTGGCGCTCAGCGACAACCCGGCGATCGAAAGCATCCAGGTGGCGCCGAGCCGCGACCTGCAGTCCATCGCCGTCGAGACGAAACTGCGCAATCGATCCGCCCAGCCGGTGGCCTTCGCGCTCACGCAGGCGGTTCACCCGTGGAGATCGGCCGGCGCGCCGGTACGCGCTCCCGGTTTGCGGGTTAAACTCGCGGCAGGCGAAACCCGCACGATCACGCAAACCATCGCCATGCCCGGCGCGAAATTGTGGACGCCGGAGGAACCGAATCTCTACGTGCTTGAAACCGGTACGGGCGGCGACTCCACCGTCACGCGCTTCGGCATGCGCGAGTTCCACTTCGAGACCGCCACGAAGCGCGCCTATCTCAACGGACGCCCCTACTTTATGCGCGGCTCCAACATCACGCTGCATCGCTTCTTCGAAGATCCGAAATCGGGCGTGCTGCCGTGGGACGAAAAGTGGGTGCGCAAACTGCTCGTCGAGATCCCCAAAGAGATGCACTGGAATTCGTTCCGCTTCTGTATCGGTCCGGTGCCGGACCAGTGGCTCGATATCGCCGACGAGGCCGGATTGCTGATCCAGAACGAATATTTCGTGTGGACCGGTAACGGCTGGCACGGCGCGGAGAATCAAGTGCACTTCGACGCCGCGGAGTTAATCGGCGAGTACAGCGAATGGCTGCGCGACAACTGGAACCATCCGAGCGTGGCCATCTGGGATGCGAACAACGAGACTTTCGACCCCATGTTCGGCGAGAAAATCATCCCGGCAGTGCGCGGGCTCGACCTCTCCAACCGGCCTTGGGAAAACAGCTACAATCCGCCCGCCGGTCCGGACGATCCGGTTGAAGATCACCCCTACGAATTCCAACCCATGTCCGAGCGTGACGGCCCCGCCTTCAGCATGACGACTTTCGAGCACCCGGATGGCAAAGCTCCAGGCGCGCCGAGCGGCCACGCGCTGATCCTGAACGAATATGGCTGGACGTGGCTGAATCGCGACGGCTCGCCCACAGAACTTACGAAGAATCTCTACCCGCGGCTGCTCCCCGCGGGCGCCACTGCGGACGACCGGCTGGCGCTGAACGCATATCTGCTGGCGGGCATCACCGAGTTCTGGCGCGCTTACCGGCAGTACGCGGCGGTGCTCCATTTCGTCTACCTGACGGGCAGCGATCCGCTGGGCTACACGTCCGATAACTTCCACGACGTTGAGAAACTGGAGCTCGATCCCCATTTCCGCGACTACATGTCGCAGTCCTTTGCGCCGCTCGGCGTCTACCTGAGTTTCTGGCAGCCGGAACTCACGCCCGGCAAACGGACCTTCCGGGTGATGCTGGTGAATGACGAGTATCAGGCGGCCTCCGGCACTCTGACGGTTTCGCTGGCGGCAAAGGGCGGCGGCGAAGCGGCGCGCGCGCAAAAGCCCTTCACGGTGGCTGCACTGGGCCAGACCACGCTCTATATCGATCTCGACGTACCCAATACGCCGGGCGATTTTCTGCTGCAGGCCAAAGCAGATTTCGGAAAGGGGCAACCGACGCTCAGCCGGCGCCAAGTCGCGATTAAGGCCGCGGCAAAGTAGTGGGGCGATAATAGGATCTTGACTCCGGACTCATCCAACCGACGATCGTCTTGGGCTGCCATAGCTGCCAGGCGCCTGGAAAAACTTCGCCAGAACGAAGACCAGTTGTCGCTCGTCCTCAGCCTGATAATAGGCGCGCTGGTGGGACTGGTGGTAGTCGCGTTCATCCTGCTCACCGGGCGGCTCGCCGCCCGCATGTATCCGGCGGGAGGATCGGGCTGGCGGCGCATTCTGGTTCCGGTGCTTGGATCGCTCGGTACGGGCTATCTGTTGTGGCGCTATTTCCCGTTCGCGCGGGGCAGCGGAATCCCGCAAACCAAGTTCGCACTCTTCATCGACGACGGCCGAATCCTGTTTCGAACCGTGCTGGGAAAGTTTTTCTGCTGCTCAGCCTCGCTGGCCAGCGGCATCGCTCTCGGGCGTGAAGGGCCGTCCGTGCAGGTGGGGGCGGGGATCGCCTCGGTGATCGCGCGGAATCTGGGACTCAGTCCGAGACAGGTGAGGGCGCTGGTGCCGGCGGGTTGCGCCGCGGCGCTGGCGGCGGCCTTCAATACGCCAATCGCGGCGGTGCTGTTCTCGCTCGAAGAGATCATGGGCGATCTGCACGCGTCGGTGCTGGGTTCTGTCGTCCTCAGCTCGGCTACCTCCTGGATGGTTTTGCACGTGGTTCTAGGCGACGATCCGCTCTTCCACGTCGCCGCCTATAAGGCGGTCCATCCAGCGGAGTTTTGTGCCTACGCGGTGCTCGGAGTGGTCGGCGGGCTGGGGTCGGTCGCTTTTGTCAAACTTCTGCTGTCGCTTCGTGCGTGGTTCATGGGCTTGCCCAAATGGACGGCATGGTTTCAGCCGGTCGCTGGCGGCCTGACAGTCGGGCTGATGGGTTACTTCGTGCCCGAAGTGATGGGGGTGGGCTATAACCACGTCGAAAAAGTATTGAACGGCGACATTGTTCTGAAGGCCGTGGTGCTGCTGGCCGTACTCAAGATCGTTGCCACCGCGGTGTGCTATGCATCCGGCAACGCAGGCGGCATTTTCGGGCCGGCTCTCTTCATCGGCGCAATGATTGGCGCGACGGTTGGAGGCGTCGCCCATTCGCTGTTCCCCAGCTACACGGCCGGTCCCGGCGCGTATGCGCTTGTCGGCATGGGAACCGCGTTCGCCGGAATCGTGCGCACGCCGCTGACGTCGGTGTTCATGATTTTCGAGATCACCCGCGATTATACGATCATCGTTCCGCTGATGATCTCCAACATGATCTCGTACGTCATTTCGTACAAGCTGCAGAGACAGCCCATCTACGACGCGCTGGCCGCCCAGGAAGGTGTGCGGTTACCCCACGGGCATGCCCGGTCTCGAGCCGAGCGGATTGAGGTGCGCCAGGTGATGCGCCCGGCGCCCGAGGTCTTATCGCCGGACCTGCCGATTGCGATTGTCCTTGAGCGGACGAAGGACAGCGCGTTCGACGCCTGGCCAGTCGGCAACGCGGAAGGGCTATGGGGAATGGTCCGGAGCAGCGATCTCGAACAGGCTGCGGACGACGGAGCGTCGAATCAGCGGGTGGCGGAGATTTTCGGCGAACGCTCCTGGGGTGGGCAGGGCACCCCTGAAGACCCTCCCCACGTTTATCCCGACCACAGCCTCAGCGTGGCGCTCGAACGAATGGGAATCAGCGGGCTGAATGTTCTTCCAGTCGTGAGCCGCGCGAACGTGCGGCAGTTGATCGGAATGGTCGCCCTGGACGACGTCCTGGACGCCTACGGCGTGGCGAAACGGAGCCGATCTGGGGAGCCAAGGGAATAAAATGGCGAGGCTCTTTGCGGGACCGTCCTTCCTGGGAACTATGGCGTTGGTGTTCCTGGCGATCGCAGCCCTTTTCTCGGCAGATATGTTCCTAGCCGGGTTGGAGCGGAAAGAAAGCCGGGTGGAAGCGGCGCGTCTTTTCGAGCAGGGGCGCGTCTTGATGCAAAACGGAAAGAAAGCCGAGGCGATCGAACGCATCCAGGACGCGATTGCCATCGAGCGCGGGAATCGCGACTATCGAAGGACCATCGCGCAGGCGCAGTTCGAGGCCGGAAAGATTGCCGACGCCGAATCGACCCTCACCGATCTGCTGCAGAGCGACTCCACCGACGGTCTCGCCAATTTGATTATGGGCCGCATCCTCGTAAAAGAGGGGCAAGTCGCGGAAGCTGTTTCGTATTATCGCCGGGCAATCTATGGCCACTGGAACCAGGACGCCGCGGGAAACCGGCTCCGTGTGAGGTTCGAACTCATCGATCTTCTGGCGCAGCGCAACGCCAAAGAAGAGTTGCTCGCCGAGTTGCTTCCGCTTCAGGATCAGGCCCCCCGCGATTTGAAGACACAGTCACGTCTGGGGCGGCTGTTCCTGCTGGCGGGCTCTCCTGGCCGGGCCGCCGATGTGTTTCACGGGATCCTCCGCGAGGTACCCGCGAACGCCGGCGCATACGACGGCCTCGGCGAGGCGGAGTTCGCCAGAAGCAACTATCGCGCGGCACAGCGGGATTTCCAGACCGCGCTGCGGTTGGCTCCCGAGGATCGGCCCACCCGGCAACGCCTCGACGTATGCAACGAACTGCTCATGCTCGATCCCACGGCGAGAGGCCTTGGCCCGGCGGAGCGTTTCCACCGGAGCGTCAAGCTTCTCGGTCTCACGCTGGATGAGACGAGATCATGCATTGGGCAAAACCCATCGCCGCAATTGCAGGGATTGCTCGACCAGGCCGGCAAGGCTCTCGAAGCCCGTGTGAGCGCCGCCCGCCAGGGTGAGGCGTCCGAGTCCAATCTGGATCTTGCCGAACAGCTCTGGCAAATTCGCAGGCAAGAATGCACGCCGCTACCGGCCACGGACAGTCCGCTGGCATTGGTCCTGGCAAGATTGTCTCAGTAAGATGGAGATTGAAAGCCGGAAACTACGATGAGACGCCGCAACTTCGTTGGCAGTCTGCTGGCCGCGGGCGCGTCCGGAGCGTTTGCTCCGGATAGTGCGCGTGCGTTCCAGGCTCCCGCACAACCGGTCCCCGACAGCGATGTAAAGCGCGTGCTGATCATGTTCAAGTGTCACTTGGACCTGGGATTCATCGATACGCAGGCCAACGTGGTGCGGAAATATTTCGAACAGTATTTCCCGCTGGCCATCCAAACGGCAGCCGCGATACGGCGCGAAGGAAACGATCGCTATATCTGGACCACCGGCTCGTGGCTCCCTTACCAGTACCTCGCAAAGGCCGCCGCGCCTCAGCGGCAGCGGATGGAGCAGGCCATCTTGTCCGGGGATATTGCGTGGCACGCCATTCCGTTCACCTGGCAGACGGAACTCATGGATTACGCCCTGATCGGCGGTGGTCTCAGTTTTTCGCGAGCGCTCGACCGGCGTTTCGGGCGCACTACTACCGCCGCCAAAATGACGGACGTGCCCGGTCATACGCGCGCCATTATCGGGCCGCTCGCCGAACACGGAGTGAAGTTTCTCGACGTCGGCGTCAATTCGGGGAGCACGCCGCCGGATGTTCCGCCCATCTTTTTGTGGAAGGATTCCGCCGGCAATTCCCTGGTTGTGATGTACCATCGCGACTACGGCGGCATCGTCACAATCCCCGGATCGGACCTGGCCGTGGATGTGGAAGTCCGCGGCGATAACTCCGGTCCCCATGCCATCGAGGAGATTCGCAGGATTTACGCCGGCCTGCGGCAGCGATTCCCCAATGCCCGGGTGACGGCGTCCAATCTCACCGGCATCGCCGATGCCGTCGAGCCATACCGCGAGCGGTTGCCGGTGCTGACTCAGGAGATCGGCGATACCTGGATTTATGGCGTGCCGAGCGATCCGCTCAAGGTTGCCCGCTACCGGGAAATGGTGCGGCTTAGGACCGACTGGATCGGAAGCGGGAAATTGCAGGCGGGCGATGCCGCCGATCTCGCGTTCCTAAGCAGTTTCCTTCTGGAGGTGGAGCACACCTGGGGCACCGATACCAAGACCTGGATGGATTTCGACCATTACACGCCACACGATCTGGAACAGATGCTGGATCAGCCGAAATACAAAGTGGTGTTGTTCAGTTGGGCCGAAAAGCGCCAGGATCTGCTCGATGCAATCGCTACCCTGCCCGTACCCCTGCGCGCCCAGGCCACTGAACGCGTGCAAAGCCTTCAACCCGTCGAACCTGCAGCCGTCGGCTTGCGGCAGCATCCCGCCACCGATCCGATCGAGACGAAGCATTTCACAATTGCGCTCGACCCCCAAACGGGCGCGATTTGCCGGCTTCACAACAAGGCAACCGGGCGCGATTGGGCCTCCACTCGCCAGCCGCTGGCTCTGTTTTCCTACCAGACGCTCTCGAAAAGCGATTACGACCGCTTCTTCGCAGCCTACCTGAAGACCAAAGCGGACTGGGCGGAGAAGGACTTCGGCAAGCCGAACATCGAGCGTTTCGGCGCTCAGAGCCGCACCTGGCTGCCGGTGCTTTCGGACTGCCGGCACGCCAGCAATGCCACCGGTCACACGATACTTGCTCAGCTCAAAATCGACGATGAAGAGGCGGAAAAGGCGGGTCGCGTTGCGTGGCCGAAAAAGATGTACCTGGAATTGGCGCTGCCGGATGCCGAGCCAATCGTCGAGATTCGTTTTTCCTGGTTTGGGAAGGCGGCGAACCGCATGCCCGAAGCGCTCTGGCTCAGTTTCCAGCCAACTGCGTCGGATCCCCGCGGCTGGCTGCTGGAGAAGTCGGGAAGTTACCTTTCCCCGTTCGATGTGGTAACGGGAGGCAACCGCGCCATGCACGCGGTCCTTGGCGGGCTGCGCTACAAAGGCCCTGAAGGCGATCTGAATATCGAGACGTTGGACGCGCCGGTAGTCGCTCTTGGCGAGAAGTTGCCGGTGTATTTTACGAGAGACCAGCCCGACCTCGCGAAAGGCTTCCACTTCAGCCTCTTCAACAATGGATGGGGGACCAACTATATTCAGTGGTTCGCTGAAGATATGCGCTTCCGGTTTCGAATTGCAGGGTGAAAGGATTGCGCCGGCAGGCATCAGGCCGTTGCAAATGCCCGCTTGAGCGGAGATTGGCCATTTGCCCCCTGAATGGCGGGCTGAAGCCCGGCAGAAGCCCGCCCCGCCACACCGTCAAGGTGAAGCAGGAGAGTCCGAGGTGGAAGAGTCGTCGTCTTCCCCCGCAACTTTGGCGGTAGAAACCGTGCGCGGTAGATGAACGCTGCGTCCGGCCACATGGGCCGTGGAAGTGAAGTACGGAGCCCTATTGCCCCGCTCCGCGTATCGCGTTCCTCACCGCATCGCGCGCCGCATCGGAAACCACCAGCATGTTTTGCGGATACCGGCGGTAGCCCAGAATCTGCGTATAAATGGGGCCTTCCAAGCTGTCGTTCAACGCCAGCCCCGCCATATACTGCAGCCGCAAGTTGCCGTCGCGATTGATCTCGGCGCCTTCCAGCCACGGCATCAGGTCCTCCCGCTGCCCGGCGTAGGTGGCGAGCAGGTCCAGCACCGAGTTGAAACCTACATCCCGCAGCGATTGCGCCACAGCGGCAAATTCCGGACTCATCAGACGCCGCTCGATGGCATCCACGTCGAGCTTCGGCGCTTCCACCTGGCCCAACAGCGCCGTGTCGTACCCGGTGCCGTTGTTGTCGTTGCCCCAGATGGAGCCGTTCGGGAAGACGTCGAAGAAAGTGGCCACTTCGCTCTTTACCGTGTCGGTATCGGTCTCATACAGGGGCACCCACTGGGTCACGATCCCGCCCGGGTTCAAGTGCCGCTTCACCAGCTCGAAATATTCCTTGGAGTACAGCGTGGCGCTGCCCTTCACCCAGGGATGGATGGGGTCGGACGTGATGATGTCGAACTTCTCGTTGGTGGTGAGCACGAAATGGCGCGCATCGTCGTAGACAATTTCGACGCGCGGATCGTGCATCACGTTGTAATTCTCCTTGCCGAAATATTGCGTGGCGATGGGAGGAATCAGCGGCTCCATCTCGCAGACCACGATGCGCCGGATGCCGGGATAGGGCACGAAACTGCCCGCCGTTACGCCTGCTCCGAAGCCCACTACCAGCACCGAGTGCGGCTCGCCTTCATGAAAGAGGGCCGGCAGATCGCCCAGCATGCGCTGCAGACGCATATCGTACGGTTCGGTGGACGCTTCCACCTTGCCGCTGACGTGGAATTGCAGCGCGCCGTCGTTCCACTGCGAAATGGCGATGGAGGAGTTGATGCCCTCGCCGGTATATAGAATCTTCGACGAGCTCGAGGAGGTGATCATGCGCCGGCCATACGCGATCAGATCGCCGGGGACGTCCGAGACTTTGGCGGATAGCCATCCGGCCATGGCCAGCGACGCCGCCAGTCCCAGAGCGCCGGCCATGCCCCGCGATTGCTTCACCACCTGGGCCAGCGCGAACAGCGCACTCACGGCAGAGAGCACGATAAGCGCCTGTTCGCAGCCCTTCGTTCCGATCCACGGGATCAGCACCAGGCTGAACGCCAGCGCGCCCACGATGGCGCCGCCGGTATTGGCCGCGTAGATGCCGCCCACCATGCGCCCCTGGTCTTCGCCGCGAGCGGCCACCGCCGCCAGCGCCAGCGGAAAACTTGCTCCCCACAAGAGCGTGGCTGGCAGCACGGTCCACAAGGTGCGCGCCAGGTCCACCTGGAAAGTGAAGGCCGGCTTGGTGGAAAGCAGCGGGTTGACCGGCCAGAACGGCAGGGAGTCGGACAGCATATAGGCGGTCCATGCCACCGCGCCCGCCAGCAGCAACTGGCAGATCCCAATGGCGATACGCGGCCGCACACTGCCGCGCAAGAGTGCCGACGCCGCCGCGCTGCCGATCCCGATGCCTACCAGGAAGACGGCCAGAATGATCGAGAACGTATACACCGTAGCGCCCAACAGCAGGCTGAGCAGCCGGGTCCAGACCACCTCCGCGCCCAGCGCGGTGGCTCCCGAAATCGCGATAGTGACGTAGATGGGCCAGGGCCCCATGGCCGGCTTCGCGAGCGGGTCAGGACTTCGGTCTGCCGCGGAGGCCGCGGTCTTTCTTACCAGCGCGAAAGCCGACAGGCCGACGATTCCGTTGATGCCGGCGGCTACCAGCGTGGCCACCGTCAGGTCGAAAACTCGCAGCAGGTAGAAGCCCGCCAGCAGGCATCCGAAGACCGCGCCCGCGGTATTTCCGCCGTAGAGCAATCCGAGCCACGAGACGCCTTCCGGGGTGGACTCCACCCATCGCGCGGCGGCCGGCAGCGACGCACCCATCAGAACGGTCGGCGGCATCAGGCAAACGGCGCAGATCAACGCCCGAAAGAGAATCGCCGGCATGCCGTGGCCGACGGCGGCCACGTAAGCGCTATCGAGCAGCGGGATCACCACCAGCGCCAGAATGCCGCACGCGCCGATGCCCAGTTCCAGGAGCGCGTACACCCGCAGGGGATGCACTTCGCGCGCGCGCTTCAGGCGGGGAAGCGCCAGGCTGCCGAGGCACAGTCCGCCCATGAAAGTAGCCAGCAGCACACCCAGGGAAACCGCGGTGGACCCGATGACCAGTTGCAGCAACTGATACCAGACGATTTCGTATATCAATGCGGAGCCCCCGCTCGCGGCAAACAACACCAGCAACACGGGCAGATAGCGGCGCGCCGCGCCGGACGTTTGTGGTTCTTTTGCGGTCATTTCAGGGGGCCAACTTCGAAATGGGGTGAAAGGGCATCATAACGCAATCGGGCGAGGGGACGTTTTTTGTGGAGAATTTCACATATGGGCCCGAACTGTACTATCATTTGAGATTCAATCGCAGTTTGAAATCATTATCAGGAGTCCCCGGTTTGCCTGTTCGCCGTCTTTTTTGTCTTTTGCCTTGTCTGGCGATCTGCACTCTGGTTGCGGCCGCGGCCGTTCCGGGTAACGACGATACAACCGATCCGACGTGGAATCTGCCCGTTTTGGAGCGCGCCACGATCCCCCAGCCGGATCTGACTGGCATTGAAATTGCCTCGCCTGCACCGAACTGCAGCGTTGCGCCGCTGCCGGAGATCGTCGACGCCGAGGCGGTCCGCTTTGAAAATGAGGACGGTCCCGACACCGGCGGCCTTCTGCCGGCCATGGCGCAGGCACTTGAGAAATTCCGCAAGCTGGTGACTTCCGCGGGCGGCACTTTCGATCTCAAGTCGGCGTACCGGCCGCTGGCATACCAGGAGCATCTGCAACAAGTGTGGTTCAAATGGATGCGCGAATTGCGCTTCAATCGGCAACCCGGCTGCCAGGCGTTACGCGCGCAGGTGAAAGAGGAGTTCGACCGTCATAAGCTGATGCCCACGCAGATGCCGGTAACCGATTCGGACCACACGCGTGGAATAGCCTTCGACGCCGCCGTCCTGATGCCGAGGCTGGCGCGGCTGAAGAGGCGCCGCGTGAGCCTGGACCGTCTCGCTCTGCAGGCCGGTCTCCGCCGGCCGGACATCCGGCACGATCCGGTCCACTTCAAGCTGGCGATCAACCCCACGGTGCGAACGCAGACCAGCGAATAGCCGTTATCATCGCGACGCCCACTTGGCAAAGAAGGCGTCCGCCGCCAGTTCTTCCAGTTCGCGCGTCTCGGCGTACACATGCTCCGCGACGCGGCGCTCCCGCAGCTTTTCGAGCAGGCGCACACGCCGCTCGGCGGCCCGAAGTTTGATCCGTTGCGCCTCGACCTCGGCTTCGCAACGCTCGCGGACGCCATCCAGTTCCAGTTCGCGCTTCCGGGCGCCCAGGCGGTAGAGCCCCAGCGCCATGAAATCGCACGCCGGAATGGACTTTCGCGAGACCATGTCGCCTTCCACCGTCAGGCGCTCAGCCTGCAGCGACGCGATGGCGCTCCGGGCATCGGCCAGCGCGGCCAGGCAGACAGTGAGGCGGCGCTCCTCCAGTTCGTACTGGCGGGTGTACCACTCGAGCACTTTTTCCAGCCGGAAGCGGAAGGTCTGCATGGCAAACTACAGTCTCGCGGCGATAGCCTGCGCCTTCGCGATGCTCTCCGCCAGCGGTGCGTCCTGGGATGTGTCCTGGCGAAGGAACGCCGCAATCTCGGGCTGCATGCGCACGGCGGTGTCCAGGCGAGGATTACTTCCCGGAGCGTATGCTCCCAGTTCGATGAGGTCCCGCGAATCCTCGTAGGTGGATAGCGCCTCGCGAATCTTGCGCGCGGCCGACAACTGCGCCGGGGTGGAAAGCTGGGTACTGAGCCGGCTGATGGAATTCATCACGTCGATCGCGGGGTAATGTCCGGTGGCGGCCAAGCGGCGGGAAAGAATGATGTGCCCATCCAGGATGGCGCGCACGGCGTCGCAGATCGGCTCGTTGAAGTCGTCGCCCTCCACCAGGACGGTGAAAAATCCGGTAATAGAGCCCTTCTGAAAATTTCCGGCGCGCTCCAGAATGCGCGGCAACAAATTGAAGACCGAAGGCGTGTAGCCCTTCTGGCTGGGCGGCTCGCCGGCGGCCAGCCCGATTTCGCGCTGGGCCATGGCCAGGCGGGTCACCGAATCCATGATGAAGAGCACGTTGGCTCCCTGGTCGCGAAAATATTCGGCGATTGCCAGGGCCACGAAACAGGCGCGCACGCGCAACGGGGCGGGCCGGTCGGAGGTGGCACAGACTACCACGGAGCGGCTGCTGCCCTCCGGTCCGAGCTCGTGTTCCAGAAACGCGCGCACCTCGCGGTTGCGTTCCCCGATGAGCGCGATCACCGTGACGTCGGCCGAGTTGTGCCGCGACATGGCGCCCAGTAAGGTGCTTTTGCCCACGCCGCTGCCGCCGAAGATTCCCATGCGCTGGCCCATGCCCACGGGCGTGACGATGTCGATGGCGCGGATTCCGGTCGAAATCGGCTGGGCGATATGTTCGCGGTCGAGCGGGCTGCCGGGTGCGCTGTGGAGGCGGTAATAAGCGGCCGGACGGATGGCCGGCTTGCGGTCGATCGGCCGGCCGAAACCGTCCAGTACGCGGTTGAGCAAATCGGGCCCCACGGCTACCTGGGCGTCCTCCTGGCGGGCGATGACGCGGTCGCGCAGTTGGATGCCGTCGATCTCTTCGAGCGGCATGGAGAGCACGTGTCCGTCGCGGAAGCCGATGACTTGAACGCGGACGCGCCGTTGGTTCGAGGTGATCACGTCGCACAGATCGCCCACCGCGGCCGCGGGCCCGTTGGATGCCACCAGCATGCCGACCAGTTCCACTACCTCCCCGGTCCAAGGCAAGAGGGGCGCGTTGCGCACCTGCCGGATGTAGGAATTGAGCGCGAAGGCTTTAGCTGGGGCTGATGCGGGCGCGCTCATAGGCGGTTGTCCAGCCGGTCGGTAAGGCCGCGCGCGATTTCGTCCAATTGGGTACCCACCGACGCATCGAGGGCGCCGCGGCCAATGTCGAACAGGATGCCGCCGGGGGGCTGCGAGGGGTCGGCGATGACTTCGATGCCTTGTCCGCGGCCGGTCTGTTGGAGGCTGGCGCGCACCAGTTCTTCCTGGTCGGGGTGGACTCGCACGCGGTAGATCTCCTGGGACTGGAGTTTGTACAGCGCGGCTTTGGCGAGCGCTTCGAGGGCGTTGGGATCGACAGTCAACTCGCGATGCAGAATCCGCCGGGCAATTTCGATGGCCAGCCTGACGGTATCGGCTTCAGCGCGGAGGATGGCGTCGGTGCGCGTGGCGGAGATCTCTACGATGGTGGCGGTCAAGCGGTCTATCACCGCGCGAATTTCGGATTCGAGTGCCTTCCTGGCAGCTCCCTCGCCGGCTCGCAGGCCGTTTTCGTAAGCCTGGTGGGCTTGTTGTTCGGCAGTGGCGCTCAATTCGGTAATCTTGGCGCGAAGCTGGAAGATCTCGCCCCCCGCGCCATCGGGTACCGGCCGGGCAGACTTGCTCGGGATAGCCGGGCCCTGCCGCCACGGTACCGGCTGGGCATCCGCCGTGGCTTCGGTGAGAACTTTAGACAACATGGGGCACCGGATTTCGAAAGCACGGGGCTTCGATGCCAGGGGTCCGCCCACCCCTGAAGAACATGACGGCTTTGCGAGCGCCTGCAACCGGAAGAGATGGGGAATCCGTGGTGGGGGTCATATATCGCGCGGAGACCTCAAGTCTGGTTGTCCTGCAGCCACATGCGCAACACGTTGGCGGTGGCCGCCGGGTCGCGCTTGGCCAACTGGCGGATGCGGTCGGCCAACTGGTCGCGCTCGTTTTCGGAAGGCTGTGGACCCGCCGCCAATTGTTGTGCCTTTGGCGAGAGGTCGAGGTGCGCAGGTGCGCCTTCAGCGCCGGGCAGAGAAGCGGGAGTATGGGAGCCTGGCGGCAGCTCCAGTTGTTCTTCCGCATCGCCCTCGCGCCTGGGCTGGCGCACCATGCGGAGGATGGCAAACGTCAGGGCGAGCAACAGCGTCAGGCCGAGGGACACCGGCAGCGTCAGATCGCGATACTTATTGAAGAGCTCTACCAGCGGCGGCTCCTTGACGGCCGGCTTGGAACTGGTAGGGCGAGCGGCCGGCGGCGGCTGAGCGTTCAGGCTGGATTCGAAAGGCAGGCTCTCTACGATCAGTTGATCGCCGCGTTCCTGGTTGAATCCGGTGACGCCGGCCACCAAATCGCGTATGGTCTTCAGGGTCTCCGGGCTGGGCGGCACGAGGACTTTTTTCCTGGCTGCGCCGTCGCCTTCCCACTGCACCGTCTGGTCCACCAGCACGGCCAGCGACATGCGTCTCACCACGCCTTGCGGAATGCGTGTGGTCTTCACAAGGCGGCTGGTCTGGTAGGTGATATTCTCCGTGCGCCGGGAGACGCCGCCGGTGGTTTTGTTGGGAGCGTTATTCGCCGGATGGGGAAGGTTGGAGGCCGTTCCGGGAACGCCTCCGGATACCGGATGGTCCGCGCCCTCTTCGGTTTTCTGCGAGCTGAGCATCACCGATTTTGCGGGATCGAGAGTCTCTTCCTGCTGCTCGCCGCTGGTCAGGTCGCAATCCACCGACGCGCCCGCGCGGAAGCGGTTGGCCCCCAGCAACGGTTCCAGCGTGGCGCTGATTTTGGTGACCAGCGCGCGTTCGAGCTGTTGCCGCACTTCGAGCGATTCGGCGGTGATCTCGGAGCCGTCGGCGGCCGCTTTCTTATGCGGCTTGCTCAGGAGATTGCCGTCCATGTCGACCAGGGAGACGGCTTCCGGAGTGAGTCCTTCAACGGCGCTGGCCACCAGATTGGTGACCGCCGTAACGTTCTGCGGGGAAATCTCCGCGCCCGCCCGCAGTTTCACCATGACGCTGGCTTTGGCCGGCTCCTGCTGATCCAGGAAGACCGATTCTTTGGGCAGAGTGAGGTGAACCCGCGCCTGCTCCACTTCGGCGAGGCTCATCACGGAACGTTCCAGTTCGCCTTCGAGCGCGCGTTTATAATTGATGTGCTCCACGAATTCGGTGGCGCCGAAATTGTTTTTGTCGAACAGCTCGAAACCAATGCGGCCGGACTTGGGAAGCCCCGCCGCCGCCAGCGCCAGGCGGGATTCCGCCAGCTTGCCGGAAGGCACCAGCACCGTGCCGCCGTTGTCGGCCAGCCGATACTCCACCGCCGACTCCTTGAGCTTTTGCACCACCGTGGAGGCGTCTTCCGGGGCCATGGAGGTGTACAGCGGCCGGAAGTCGCCTTCGTGCCGCATGTGGGAGAATGTCACCAGTCCGGCCACCACCAGCGCCGCCACCGCGAGGATGGAGATCCGCTGGAAGAGCGAGAGGCCCGAAATTAGCTTGCGGAGTTGATCCATGAGAGGAAGGCAAGTGCTCTACATCTGCATTTTCATGATTTCCTGATACGCGTCCACCACCTTATTGCGCACCTGCAAGCCCAGTTGAAAGGCCAGCTCCGCTTTCTGGGTGGCCAGAATGGTGGTGTGAAGCTCTTCGTTATCTCCCCGCAGGAATTTTTGAACCGCATCCGACGCGCTGTTGTTCAACGACTCCACCTGGTTGATGGCGCCGGTGAGCACCTTCTGGAAGTCGCCCGGCTGCCCCGCGGACGAAGTTACCGGGGTCACTTGCGGCAGAGTGAGGGGATTGATATTGGTTATCGGAGTCACTTATTCCTCCTATCGCAGCAGGTCGATGGATTTCTGAATCATGTCCTTCACCGCCGACATGGCGGACACATTCGCCTGGTAGCTGCGATTGGCTGAGACCAGGTCGACCATATCTTCCGCCGGATTGATCCGCGGCATGGAAACGTAACCGTTGGAGTCCGCATCCGGATGGCCGGGCATGTAGCGCTTCTCCGGGTCGCGCGTATCCACCTGGATACCGGCGACGCTGACACCGGAAAGTGTCGAGCCAGCCAGTTGAGCGTCCATTTCGGTCCCGAAGGCCGAGCCCACGTCCTGGGTTGTGAAGATGGCGTCTTTGCGGCGATAGGGACCGCCTTCGGGAGTGCGCGTGGTTTCCGAATTGGCGATGTTTTCCACCAGCAGGGCCGCCCGCGTGCGCTGCGCCTCCATGCCGGTGGCGCTCACCGTGAGAGCCGAGAACAGACTCATCAGCTTTTGCCTCCTCCCGAAATGGCTTCCTTCACCTGGCTGATGGCGGAGTGCATGAGGTTGGAGGCCACGCTGAAGCGCATGGCATTCTCCGCCAGAAGCCGGGCTTCCCGGTCGAGGTCCACGTTGTTGCCGTCGTTCTTGGTCTTCAAACCGGGAACCTGAACGGCCTCCGGCGAGCCGCCGTCCAGCGCGGAGCGGAAGCTGGCCTGGAAATCCAGGTCCTGCGTTTTGTAACCGGGGGTGTCGGCATTGGCAATGTTGGACGCCACCAGCTTCTGCCGCAGGCTGACCAGGTTCATGTACTGTTCGAGGCTGTCAGTGAGACTGTCGATCACGGCAAACGGAGGGATGCAAGTGGCGTGCCAACGTCGCGGTAAGTGAAGGCGGGGTTTTGAACCGGTAGAACCATGTCAACGTCCTGACGGCGTCAGAGCGTTGACGGAAAGAGCCGTCAGCAGTCAGCTCTCAGCAGCTCTGACGCGCCTGCGGCGCGATCCATGGAGCCACTGACTACTGCCCATGCCGACGATGAAGGCAGGCGAGCGAGCCTCCCCCCCGGCGAGCCTCGCCCTTGGCGGGCTGAAGTCCGCGCTGCACTCTTCGTGGGGCGGGCTCCAGCCCGCCATAGCCGCATACGGAGCACGCTCCGGGCCCGTTGCTCAAGACAAAACCGTGTATGAAGCAGTCAGTGGAGAGCACTCAGCTAAAACCTGCTCCGGCCGCTTGCGGCGAAAGCTCCCCTTAAACTCCTCGCAAGTCTGTTTAAGTGGGGCAAGATGCGTCTAATAGGGCCGGCGGGATGCATAGCGGCACAGCGCGTGAGGGATGCTGAAAACTGACTGAAGGCTATCTCAGTGTTGCCAGGGTGGAAGATATTATGGGTTATTAGTCAAGGCCAGCCATGTTGTTGGCGTTCTCGATTTGGAACAGGTTGGTGTAATAGGTATTCTATTCCTGGAATACCGCAACGGCGGCGTCCGCCGTGGACAGTTGCGCCGACAGGCTGGTCTGGTTGTTGAACTCGGTGGCCAGCGTGCCGGTGGTTGGATCGGCAATGCTGGAGAGTGCGTTGTTGGCCGCTTGCAAAAACCCGCCGGAAGTGAGGCCTCCGAGAAATTGCCGATTCGGTTCACGTTCGACCTAAGCAGGTTACGCGTTCTTCAGCAGGCCGAGAATCACCTGCGGCGCCGAATTAGCTTGCGCCATGGCGGCCACCGAGGCTTGCTCCAGCACCTGAGCTTTGGTCAGGTTCGCGGCTTCGGTCGCCACATCCGCGTCGCGGATGCTGGATTCCGTCGCCGAGAAGTTGGTGATCTGCGAGTTGGCCAGACCGATGGCGTAGTTGAGATCGTTTTCACCCGCGCCGACAGTACCTTGCACTGTGCCGAGGAGTTGCACCGCCGCCGTGACGGCATTGATGGCATCCAGCGCCCCGCCGCTGCCCGCGCCAGCCTTGACGGCACTGGGGGCGTCGGCTGGAACGGGGGTGGTCTGCGGATTATTGACGCCGGCGGGCGCGCCGCTTCCCGCGGTCTGGGTGATCGTGAACGTGGTGGCGCCTTGCAAGCTGTACTCGCCGGGAGTTCCGGTGGCAACGGCGGACAGATCCGTGATGCCCGCTGCCGAGAGTTGCTGGTTGATGGATTGCAGCGCGGCACTGTCGGTCAAGTTGGCGCCCAGGTTGATGGTAGCGGTGTTGGCACCCTCGGTGACGACGTAGGTGGTGGAGACAGTGGCCGACTGGTTGCCCGTTCCAGGTGTCCCGTCGGGGTCGCCCGCGACGTAGGTGATCGTGGCGTTGTTCAGCGAGGTGTTAATGGCGTTGGTGATGCCGGTGGCGGAGGTGGTTGCCAAGCCGGAGCCGGCAGAGTCGGTGACGCTGACGTTGAATGCCGTAGCGGAATTGAAAGCTAGTTGACCGTTGGCGTCGAGGCTGCCTGAAATGCCCACTGTCCCGAGATCCGCGTTGAGGCGAGCCAACTGAGCGGCCGTGGTATCGCCAGCCTCACCCGTGATGCCGAACGTGGAGGAGCCAGCGGCGGTATTCACGGTATATGTTTCGGTATTACCGACGGCAATGAGGCCGTTGCCAGTGGTAAGGTTTCCGATGGTGACGGGAGACGCACCCCCGACGCTGGTTCCGGCCAGACCGAGAGCAGCCGCATCCACCAGGCCGTCGGTCAGGTTGATGTTGACCGAGGAACCGTTCGTGGAGCTCTGTCCACCGCCGACGAAGACCGAGATAGGAACGGCGTTGGTCGCGTTCGTGGAGCCCAGGCCAATGTTGCCGGCTTCACGGTTGATTTCACCGATGAGCGTCTGGTATTCCAAGTCGAGCGTGGCGCGGTTTCCGGTAAACGTAGTGGTCGCCGACTCGGTGGCCAGTGTCTGCATGCGGTTCAACATGGTGCTGATGTTGCTGAGGCCGCCATCGATGATCTGCAACGTGTTGACGCCCTGGTTGCCATTGAGCACGCCCTGCGTCAGTTCGGCAACGCTGGCGGCGTATCCATTGGCTACCGCCAGCCCGGCGGCGTCGTCGCCGGAGTTGTTGATGCGGTATCCGGAGGTCAATTGTTCGATGGTGTTGGTTTGAAAATTATTGTTGTTGTTCAGATTCGTTGCCGCGATCATCGAGGCAATGTTGGTTTGGAATGAGATCATAAGCTTTTACCTCCTTGAATGGCTTCCCGGTCGAGGTCCATATTGTTGCCGTCGTTCTTGGTCTTCAGGCCGGGAACCGGCACGGCCTCCGGCGAGCCGCCGTCCAACGCGGAGCGGAAGCTGGCCTGAAAGTCCAGGTCCTGTGTCTTGTAACCGGGGGTGTCGGCGTTTGGCAATGTTGGACGCCACCAGCTTCGGTCGCAGGCTGACCAGGTTCGTGTACTTTTCGAGGCTGTCAATGAGACTGTCGATCACGGCAAACGGACGAATGCAAGTGAAGTGCCAGATTTGGTTCTTGACTGTTGGCTGTTAGCTTTTGGCGCTTAGCTTTCGCTTTTCGTCTTTACCTGCTGGCTTTCCAAGCGTCACGCCTGGCGAAGATGAGTGCGAATAAAATCAGCCCCTGGTTCGAAACGTTAGGGTCTTCCGCGTCAAGGCATTGACGGCGTCAGGGTGTTGACGGAAGAAGCTAATAGGCAAGAGCCAATAGCTAAAAGCCTTCTCACAGCGCCAACTGCACTCGCGGCGCACTGGATCCCTGCTTTGGCAGGTAGCGCTTCAGGAAGGTGATGCGGCGCAATTCGCCGGCCTGGGAAGCGCGGCCAATGCGCAGCAGAATCTCTGTCCGGCTGAATAGTTCTTTCAACCAGGCGGCTATTTCGCGGATACCGGGATCGCCGGCAGGAAGCGCCCGAGCCTCCTCGGCGGCGGCCTCGCCTACCCTTACCACCAGGCGTTCGACGTCGGCGTAAGCCCGGCGCGCGGCGGCTTGACGCAGATCGTTGCTCAGTGTGGCCAGGGTGGAAGATATCATGTGTTCTTAGTCGAGGCCGGCTATGTTGTTGGCATTCTCGGTCTGGAACAGGTTGGTGTAATAGGTATTCTGTTCCTGGAGTACCGCAATAGCCGCGTCCGCGGCGGACAGTTGTGCCTGCAGGTTGGTCTGTATCAGGTTCACCTGCGTCTGGTCGTCGGAGATCTGAGTTTGGTCGTTGGTGATTTCCGTGCCGACGCTGGCGTACTGCGTCACCAGCATGCCGGTTGTCGGGTCGGCGACGCTGGAGAGTGCGTTGCTGGCCGTTTCCAGGAACCCGCCGGAGGTGAGGCCTCCGAGGAATTGTTGAATGCCCGAGGCGCTTTGACTGTCGAACTGCGTGGAGTCGAACGTCAGGGTGCCGGTGTCACTCAGATCCAGGCCCAGATCGCTCAGATCCTGAACCGAGCCCGAAGAGGCCGTATATTGAGAGATTTGGCTCAAGGCCTGTTGCAGTTCGTAGACCAGGCTCTCGCCGGCCAAGGCGCCTCCATTCTGTCCCGTCTCGTTACTGACCGCGCTGAGGGCGGCATTATAGGCGGTGGCGAAACTTGAGAGCGCAGTAGACAGGTTGCCCTCGCTGGCCGCAACCGTAATATTCACGGTTTGCCCCGGGTCGGCGCTAACCAGGGTTGCGGTGAGCCCCGGCGCCAGCGTGACCTGGTCTGAGTTGCTGCTCAGTGTCGTGCTGTTTCCGTTGACGGTGTATTGGGCGTCGGTTCCGGTTTGTACGGTGGAAAGCAGATCGTTGGTCCCATCGTTCAACTGGATGGTATCGGGGCCCAGCTCCGTGCTGGTAAGCGAGAGGCGGTAGTCCGGACTGGAGTTCGAGCCCAGGTTGACGATGGTGGCCGATACGCCGGCGTTGGCGTCATTGATGGCGGTGGCTAACGCGTCCAGCGTGCCGCTGGCCGGCGTGATCGTGGTTGCCGTCCCATTCACCGTGAGCGTGAAACTCGAGGAAGAGCTTATATTTTCAGAACTGGGATCGGTCACCGTCGTGGTGCCGGCGTTGCTGATGGTCGTCGTGGAGGAACCGACATCGGATACCTGGATGGAGTAGGTGCCGGGAAGCGTGGTGGATTGAGCGGCAGCCGAAACTATGTTGGAATCTGAAGAAGTGGCCGAAACATCTCCCGTCATGGCCGTGGAAATCGCCTGCAACGCGCTCTGCAGCGAATTGAAGGTCGACTGCATGTTGTTCAGGTCCGACTGTTGGCTCTGCAACGTGCTGACATCGCTTTCCAACTGCTGCATGGGGAGGGAAGCGATCGACACGGCGCGCTGCAAGACCTGCTGGAAGGAACTGGAAAAGGTGCTCTGGCCCGTAAAGGTAATAGGATTTGTCAGGGAACTGGAACTAGTGGCGCTGCTGGTGGTACCCATAAATGACTACCTTTGCAATATTGGGGCCGAACCTTTGGGAGTGCGGCCCGGTTAACCTAATAGAACCCATTGCCGGTCTTGGGCTGGACCGCATCGCTGCCAGTCAGTCCAGTATTTTTGTCCCCATGGAATCGCTAAGACGGAAACAAAAAGCGCGGTGGCGGGATTTGGCTCCCGCCACCGCAAGGTGAAACAAAACAGCAGATGAATCGCTAGAAGACCACGGTTACGCCGGTCTGGCTGGTGAACGTGGTGGCCGGACTGACCGGGGTGATGGTCACTGTGACCGGTTGCGGTCCCGTTCCGGCTAGCGTAGCGCTGCCGCTCCCGACCCCGACTAAGGACGCCGGGAGCTGGGCATTGATCTGGTAAAGACCGGCGACGGACCCGGAGACAAATCCGGCGTAGGTGACGGTGCCGGTCACCAGGTTGTTCGCCGGCCCGAAAGTCACCGTGATGGTCGCAGTGGCCATGCACGGGGGAAAATTGAGGTCGCCGTTGGAGCCGAGGATGATATCGTGAGCGCCGTAACTCATGGTGGCGCCATCGATAGTCGTCCATGCCGGACTAGGCGGCGTGTAGCCCGTCGCCTTGGCATTCACTACCTGCAATAACCCCGGAGAGCCGCTTGTGGTGTCGCTGATGGCGACGCAAGTGTTGGGGAAATCAGTCGCGGTGCTGCCAGCGACATCCACCCCGGTGCTATCTGGAACGCCCAGACCGGCGAGGTAGATCGAGACGGTCGAATTGGCCGTCACCGGGTGTCCCGCGCCGTTGATAGAACCGTTCTGGTCGATGACGGCGCCCTGTCCCGTACCGTCCGATGCCAGAGTGAAAATGGCGGGATCGGCGGCCACGGTGCCCACTGTGAACAGGCCATCGCTGCTTAACCCGGCGGCGGTAACGGTCACGGTGTAATTGGTACCGACGACCACCGTGGAGGGGACGATCAGGTTGATCTGGTTCTGGTTGGAGAACAAGACCGGCGCGGTGAGGACGGTCTTGCCGGCGGTGAAAGTCACCGCCAAGGTCGTGGCCGCAACTTTGCCGGCGGCCGGAGTGAGCACCATAGGCGTGACAACTTTGCCAAAGGCGTCCCATGTAGCGGAGGCCGACGCACTTCCCGTCAAACCAAAATTGTCGCCGAAGATGCTGATCAGTTCGAACGGGGCGAAAGCGGGGTTGCTGCCAACAGCCGGTTGCACGTACGAAGCTGTGCTGGTGATCGCGTAAATCACGGGGCTGTTGGTGATGTTCAGGTTGGCGCTAGCCATAGGCGTGGTTGGCGCGGCGGGACCCGTCTGGTTGGCCACACCGATGGCGATTGTTCCGGTCTTACCCGCTGCAACCGTGGGGAACGTGTTGCCGGGAATCGTGACCATCATTTGGGAGGCATTGAGCACCACATAACTTCCGACGGTGCTGGCGTTGGCGGCGGTAAGCAGGACAGCGGGCGTGCCCAGCCAGACTTGCGTCGGCACGACGGAACCGCCTACAATACTGCCCGGTCCGATGAAGTTGGTTCCTTTCACCAGCACGACCAACGAATCGGTCTTCGAGAAGTTGGCCGACGCCGATGTGGGACCGACGGAGGTAATGGTGGGGACGCCCGGCTGTAAGGTGTATTGGTACACGACCGGGGCCGGCGGGGAGGTTACTCCCGTGAAGGTGAACGTGACCGTGACGGTGTTGCCGATGGTCGCCTGGAAGAGCACCGGATCGAGCGTGGCGGTCATTCCATAGCCCCACGTAAAGGCCGTACCGTTGACGACATTACCGGTGGCGGAACCAGTGCCGCTCGCCCCAGTTCCGTTGAGGCTGCAAGGGACCAGGTAGCCGCTGGTCGGCGTGTAAGCAGCCGTGTGTGCAACGGTGCAGGTCGCGGTAAACGGAACCGGCTCGTCGCTGGAATACAGGGTCGCGGTGGGCGCGGGAAGGGCCATCGAAACCGTCTGGGAGACGAACGTCTCAGCGCTCGGCAGTTCCGTCAAGCTGGGCGTGGCATTGGCAACCTGAAGGGCGATCGTGACAGACGCGTCCGCAAAAGAGCCTGCGTAAAATCCAACCTGGGCGCTGTAGTTGCCGGTTGCCATTCCGCCGGCTACTCCTGTTACCAGGCCGAAAGTGACGGGGTCGCCGCCGGTGGTGGCAGTGGCGGCGTTATTCGTGAGGCCCGAATTAATGGTAAGCCATGGCGGTAACGTGGATACGTCCAGGTTAAAGAGAGTAGAGGGAGTACCCGTAGCCACCTTTACGGTGACGGAAGTGGCCGTCGTCCCGGTCTGACTGCCTTTGTTGTAGTACAGCGTGGCCGTCGGGTTAGTCACTATCAGCGGCTGCCCCACAATCGACAGACTGGTGAACGTCACGGTTTTGAACGTCCCGCTGTTGTATTGCAGCGCAACGGAGCAGTTCGTGATGGACTGCACCGCAGCCGCGGCGCCCCCGGTGGCATCTATGGAGAATGTCAGAGTGTCGGACTGGCTCGCCTTGGCTTCGTTGCTGTGTGCCGAGGTCACGTCCAGCCAACCCGGGCACCCAGCGGAGGGTACCGTCGTGTAGGCGTCGAACGAGGCGTCGGTGTTGGAAACGGTGGAAGTCGTTGTTGCCGAGCCCTGGCCCGAGCCGCCGGTCTTGACGAAGACCAACGCGAGGTTGGTAGGCGTCGTGGCCGAAAGCGGCGTAGTGATCGTCAACGTGACCGTAATCGTAGCAGTCGAGGTATCGCTGCCGGTCCCGGTCAGAGTAACGGTGCCGACGTAGACTCCCGCAGCCATTCCGTTCAGCACCGAGGCAACCCCGGCAAGAGCGACGGTGTCGGGAGTCGTACCCGTAGTGGGAGTGGCGGTCAGCCACACATTTAAGCCGCTGGGCACGTCAAAGGCGACTCCTGCCGTATAGGTGTTAGACGTAGCGTCGGTGACGGTGGGGCTCACCGAAATACTGTTGCTGCCCCCACCCTTCGTATAGCTGAAGGTCTCCGTGGTTGCGCCCGGAACTAGTTGTTGAGCATAAGCTGTTCCTGCCCACAGCGCCATAGCAAGCGCCACCACGATGAGATTGGAGAAGTTTTTTCGTAGCATGAGATATTCCTCAATTTAGGTTCAATCCGTTATTAGATGGCTGCTTACCCATTACGCACTCTTCAGCAGCGAGAGAATTACCTGTGGCGCCGAATTGGCTTGCGCCATGGCGGCGACAGAGGCCTGCTCCAACACTTGGGCTTTGGTCAGGTTGGCGGCTTCGGTCGCCACATCCGCGTCGCGAATGCTGGATTCCGTCGCCGAGAAGTTGGTGATCTGCGAGTTGGCCAGACCGATGGCGTAGTTGAGGTCGTTTTCACCCGCGCCGACCGTACCTTGCACCTGGCCGAGGAGTTGCACCGCCGCCGTGACGGCATTGATGGCATCCAGCGCCCCGCCGCTGCCGACACCAGCGGTAACCGCGCTGGGGGCGTCGGCTGGAACGGGGGTGGTCTGCGGATTATTGACGCCGGCGGCGGCGCCGCTGCCGGCGGTCTGGGAGATCGTGAACGTGCTGGCGCCTTGCAAGCTGTACTCGCCGGTAGTGCCGGTGGCAACGGCGGCCAGATCCGTGATGCCCGCTGCCGAGAGTTGCTGGTTGATGGATTGCAGCGCGGCACTGTCGGTCAAGTTGGCGCCCAGGTTGATGGTGGCCGTGTTGTTACCCTCGGTGACGACATAGGTGGTGGAGACGGTGCTCGATTGGGTGCCCGTTCCGTTTGTCCCGAGGGGGTCGCCTGCAACGTAGTGGATGGTCGCGTTGTTCAAGGAGGTGTTGGTGGCGTTGGTGATGCCGGTGGTGGAGGTGGTTGCCAAGCCGGAGCCGGCAGAATCGGTGACGCTGACGCTGAATGCCGAAGGAGAATCGAAGGCTAGTTGACCGCTGGCGTCGAGGCTGGCTGAAATGCCCACTGTCCCGAGATCCGCGTTGAGGCGAGCCAACTGAGCGGCCGTGGTATCGCCAGCCTGACCCGTGATGCCGAACGTGGAGGAGCCTGCGGCGGTCTGCACCGTGTATGTTTCGGTGTTACCGACGGCAATGAGGCCGTTGCCGGTGGTAAGGTTTCCGATGGTGACGGGAGACGCACCCCCGACGCTGGTTCCGGCCAGACCGAGAGCGGCTGCATCCACCAGGCCATCGGTCAGGTTGATGTTGACCGCGGATCCGTTCGTGGAGCTCTGTCCACCGCCGACGAAGACCGAGATGGGAGCGGCGTTGGTCGCGTTCGTGGAGCCCAGGCCAATGTTGCCGGCTTCACGGTTGATTTCACCGATGAGCGTCTGATACTCCTGATTGAGCGTGGCGCGGTTTCCGGTAAACGTAGAGGTCGCCGACTCGGTGGCCAGTGTCTGCATGCGGTTCAACATGGTGCTGATGTTGCTGAGGCCGCCATCGATGATCTGCAACGTGTTGACGCCCTGGTTGCCATTGAGCACGCCCTGCGTCAGTTCGGCGATGCTGGCGGCGTATCCATTGGCTACCGCCAGCCCGGCGGCGTCGTCGCCGGAGTTGTTGATGCGGTATCCGGAGGTCAATTGCTCGATGGTGTTGGTTTGAAAATTATTATTGTTGTTCAGATTCACTGCCGCGATCATCGAGGCAATGTTGGTTTGAAATGAAATCGACATGAGGTTAACGTCCTGTTGTGAGATACATCCTGGACATCCTGTCCGGGTTCGGGTTCTCCGTCGGTTCGGATACCCGAGGTATCTGCCTTTCAACGGTTCATATCGGGAAGGTACTAAAGGTTTCTAAGGTATTTTTCGGTATTACTAGGACCCGCGGGTGTCACAAATTTGACGCCGGGTGATCCCTGCATAACTTCGGGCTATGGCGTCGTCTTCGTCGGGCGCCACAAGCTATGGGCCAGGGCGGCGATCGCATCGGGGGCCACGGGTTGCGCCGCCGTGATGTTTTCCTCGCGTGTGATGCGCGCTTCGTTGCGAACGATCATGACCGAATCCGGGGCTTTAATCCCGAGTTTGACGCGGGGTCCGGAGACTTCCAGAACTTCTATCTCGATGGTGTCGCCAATGGTAAAGCTTTCGCCGGCGCGGCGTTTCATTACGAGCACGGCGCCAGCTCCTTGCCCGGCATGAGGGGATGCCGATGGGAGTACGGCGAGTCCGCCTGGATCGCCTGCAACCCGATTTGTTCCTTCAGGTTCACAACCACGGGCGCCATGAGATTGGCGGTTGGCTCCTCGCCCGTGGTTACGATGGCAGCGCAAAGGATGTCTTCTCCTATTCGCGGCTGACGGTCGGGCGGAAGGTGCAGTGCGGCCAAATCCTCGGCATCCAGATTAACCTTATAGCTCTCGTCGACCGCAAGAATCGGCAGCAGAATGAAGCACAGTCGAGAATTGCCGAGGCTTTGCAGAAAGAGCAGCGGATCGGTGCGGGGCTGCTTCAGAAACAGGAAGGCATGCTCGTGTTCGAATCCCGGCAGGCCATAAGGAAAATGAAAAACTGTTCCGTCCGTATAGTCGAGCTCGCCAAAGTAAGCAGTGCGGATTTGGGGCATAGGTTGTCGGCGCCGGAACATGTGCAATTGCGGGGCCGAAACGGGATGGCCGGAATCGGTTACTTTTTCTTTGTGGGCGCTGACGGCGCGGGCGGAGTCTTGGCTGGTTGAACAGGTTCCGGCGTTACCGGGCTTGCCGCCACGCGTTGGTTCAAAATTACGATATCGACCCGGCGGTTCCGGGCTCGCCCTTCTTCCGTGTCGTTGGATGCCATGGGAACGGTGTCGGCATAGCCCACCACAGCGAGACGCTCGTGAGGAATTCCGAAGCGGCTGCTTAGCAGATCGAGCATGGCGATGCCGCGGGCGGCGGAGAGCTCCCAATTGCTATGAAAACGGTCTGTGTGGATCGGCCGCGAATCGGTGTGGCCTTCCAGCCGGATGGGATTGGGGGAGCTGCGAAAAATAGTGGCGATCTTGTCAATGGAATCGTAGGTTTGAGGATCGATGGTATCGTCCCCGGAGGGGAAAAACGCGGCCTGCCGCAGGCTGATCACCAGGCCTCGCTCTTCCTGTTTGATTTCCAGTTTCCCGGCTTTGATCTCCTCCTTGAGCGCGTCGTTCAGATACTGCAATTTGGGAAGGAGTTCCGCGTTGACCTGCGGCGGTGGCGGAGCCGTCTCATTTTTCGGCTGCGAGCCGCCTGGGCCTTTCATCTGGGCATTGCCCGAACCCTTTTCGTCCACGGTTCCGCCCAACACCTCATGCACCATGGCCTGCATGCCCCCCTTGTCGAGAGCCTGCGACACCGACTCCGATATCGCCCTCGCCTTGGCCTTATCGGTCTGCGAGGACGCAAACATCACCACAAAGAAGGCGAACAACAGGGTGATGAAGTCGGCATAGGAGACCAGCCACCGCTCGTGGTTGACGTGACCTTCGTGCTTTTTTTTGCGGGCCAAGGGTTAACCCTCCGCGGAAACGGGCTGGCCGGCGGCACCACTCTTGGCCGCTGCCGCCTTCTTGCCCCCCGCGTGCTGTTCCTTCAGGTAGGCGTCCAGTTTGGTGCGAATCAGCTTGGGGTTTAGCCCTTCCACGATGGAAAGCACTCCTTCGAGCATCAGTTCGCGGATCTGCACCGAGGCCTGCATGCGGGCTCGTAGCTTGCTTCCCGCCGGCAGGAAGAACAGGTTGGCGGAACCGACACCGTAAATGGTCGCCACGAAGGCGCCCGCAATGCCTTTTCCGACCGCTTCGATATCCGCCAGGTTCTGCATCACGTGGATCAGGCCGATTACCGCGCCGATAATCCCGATGGTGGGTGCATAGCCGCCGGCGGCTTCGTACACCTTGGCTACCGCTTCACCTTCGTGCTCCACCAGCGACAGGTCGAGCTCCATGATGCTGCGGATCTGGCTCATCTCGATGCCGTCCACGGCCAGGTTCAAGGCTTTCTTGAGGAATGGATCGGACACGTTGCCAGCCGTCTGTTCCAGCGATACGATGCCCTGCTTGCGGGCCTGCGTGGCGTATCCGATGATTTCTTCGATGGCGGCCGGCGGGGATTGCGAGGTGTCGAAAAAGACCAGCATGAACTGCTTGATGGCCCTCAGCAATACGCCCATGGGGGTGGTGATCATCACCGCGCCAAATGTGCCTCCCAGAACGATGATCGCTGCGGAGACTTGGTAGAGATGGCGTAACTCTCCTTTTTCCAGCACCATGCCGCCCAAGATGCCGCCCACGCCCACTACCAGGCCGAGAAGCGATGCCAGATCCGGCTTGGTGGAACTTCCTTTTTTCCCCTTTTTAGGTTCGGCCATCTGGTTTCCCCGGAGAATCCCTGTTTGCGGCTGGAACCGGCCCCCTGGAACCCGCCGCAATTGACCGCCGGAAGTTCACTACCCTCTCCACGAGTTCGTCGGAAGATTCCAGGACCATGATTTTCTCGCCCGTCGTCAGGCTGATGACGGTATCGGGAGTCATCTCGATCTGCTCAATCAAATCGCTATTGAGAACCATGGGCTTGTGATTGAGGCGTGTGACGTGGATCATCTTCCCCACTCTCTGTACACATCGGTGAGATAAGGGAATTTTTCTATCAAAAGCGGGTCAAAAAAACTAGAAATTTCGTTTATTTTACCGACAAGTGGTACGTGATGCCGTTTTCCGAAAACCGCCCGCCCTCGCTCGCCGTCCGCCAGGCGCAATCCCTGTTACGGGCCTGGGTTTGTGGCGATCTGCCCCGGCTGCGGGCGGAACTGGATCGCAGCACCTTCATTTTCACGGGTGAGGACTCCCACCCCGACTGCGAGCAATTGGAACTGCTGAAGTCGGTAGCCGGCCAGATGAGGAACTGCCGCGACCTTTACGCCGAGCGCTCCATGGATCCGCAATTGGGCCTGTGCGTGGATCTGCTGGTGCATCTCGCCAGTTGCTTCGTCTATACAGACTAGCCAAGGGCTGCACCCCCTTGATATCTCTACGGGATATGGGAGTCAGGAGCCAGAAGTCAGAATGGCGGCAACGTAGGCGTTCAGGAGTCGGCTGACTTCTTCCAGTCGGCCTCAAGGTTGCCGCACCCCTCCCTCCCCGGCACTCCCAACTGCCCCCTTAACGTCTGCTAAGCTAATCCATTGTGACAGTAGATGAAATACGAGAACTGATCAATCTGGCGGCGGAAACCGGGATCGCCGAACTGGAAGTGCAGCGAGGGGATAACCGTGTACGCATCCGGCGGGCCTCCTTCGCCGCGCCCCAGGAATTCGTAGTGGGGCACCCCGGATACGCTGCTGCGCCGGTCGCCGCGCCCGCGCCGGCTGCTGCCGCGCCCGCGCCCGCGCCCGCCTACGAAGCCCCCAAGGAGAAACCGGCCGACCCCAACCTGGTACTGGTCAAGTCGCCCATCGTGGGCACGTTCTATGAATCGGCCTCGCCGGGTGCTCCCCCGTTCGTCCGCGTGGGCGAACGCGTCCAGCCCGGCAAGGTGCTGTGCATCATCGAGTCCATGAAGCTCATGAATGAGATCGAGGCTGAGACTTCGGGTATCCTCGAGAGCAAACTGGTCATGAACGGGCAGCCGGTGGAGTACGGGGAGGCTCTATTTGCCGTCCGTGCGGTTTAAGAAGATCCTGATCGCCAACCGAGGCGAGATTGCCGTCCGCGTAATCAGCGCTTGTAAGGAACTGGGAATTCAGACCGTGGCGGTCTATTCCGAACCCGACCGTTACAGCGCCCACGTACGTTTCGCCGACCAGGCGATTTGCATCGGGCCGGCCAAGAGCGCGCGCAGCTACCTGGACATCCCCTCGATCATCAGCGCGGCCGAGATTACCGACGTCGATGCCATCCATCCCGGCTATGGATTTCTCAGCGAGAACGCCGCCTTTGCGGAGGTGTGCGATGCCTCGGGCATCAAGTTCATCGGTCCGCGGCCCGACGTGATCCGCATGATGGGGATCAAGGAGCGTGCCCGCGCTTTTATGCGCGAAATGGGAGTGCCGGTGCTGCCCGGGTCGCCCGGCGTGTTGAAGACGCCCGAGGAGGCTTTGGAACTGGCTGAGCAGATCGGCTACCCGGTGATTCTCAAGGCTTCCGCAGGCGGCGGCGGACGCGGCATGCGCGTGGTCACCCGGCCGGAGGATTTGCCGCCGCTCTTCGCGCAGGCGCAGAGCGAGGCCGGCGCCGCTTTCAGCTCGGCCGACGTGTATTTGGAGAAGTATATCGGCGCACCGCGCCACATCGAGTTCCAGCTTCTGGCCGACGAGCATGGCTCGGTGGAGATTCTGGGCGAACGCGAATGCAGCATCCAGCGGCGCCATCAGAAGTTGCTGGAGGAATCGCCCTCGCCGGCCGTGAATGACGCTCTGCGCGCGGAGATTTCGGCGGCGCTTCGCAAGGCGATTTCCGCGGCCCGTTACACCAATGCCGGCACGGTGGAGTTCCTCATGGACGAGACCGGCAAGCTCTACTTCATCGAGGTCAACGCTCGCGTTCAGGTGGAACATCCGGTGACGGAGTTCGTGACCGGCATCGACATCGTGAAGAGCCAGATCCGCATCGCGCAGGGCGAGCGGCTCGGCGATATTCTGCCGGGGCCGGTGGCGTTGCGCGGCCACGCCATCGAATGCCGCATCAACGCCGAGAATCCCGAGACTTTCGTGCCCTCGCCCGGCCGCATCACCGGGTTTCATCAGCCCGGCGGAATCGGCGTGCGCGTGGATACTTGGGCGTACACCGATTGCGTGATTCCGCCGTATTACGATTCGCTGGTGGCCAAGCTAGTCACGTATGGCAGCGATCGCGGCGAGGCCATAGACCGCATGCGGCGGGCGCTCGAGATGTTCATAGTCGAGGGGATTTACACTTCGATTCCGCTGCATTTGAAGATCATGGCGGATGAGGATTTCCAGGCGGGGCGGTTGGATACCAACTTCATTAAGCGGTTCCTGCCGGCTGGGAAGGGGTAAGGCGGGCTCGCAGGCGGGCTCGGCGAATCGTTGCCCACGGGGCAATTGCTGAGGACCCTCAGGGTTGGTGTGAGCGAAGTCTATGCAGTACGCTAAGGTCAGGAGCTTCCATGAGCCGCGACGCCCTTCATGACCTCGTAGACCGGATTCCGGAAGAGGAACTGCCGGCCGCCAAGCGTTTCTTGGAGTACCTGGCGGTCAGTCCGGCTTATCGGGCAGCTTTGTCCGCAGCACTGGATGACGAGCCTGTTACGGAAGCCGACGCCACTGCAATCGCTCGGGCGCGTGAAGACATCCGCGCCGGAAAAGTGATTTCGCACGATGAGATCCTCCGGGAATTCGGTTTACGGTGAGGTTCATTTGGCCGGAGTCCGCCCGGTCCGAGCTGCGGGCCATCGACCGAGAAGTCGCTATTCGAATCCTTCATGCGCTGACCGAATATGGAGAGTCCGGCGCTGGTGATGTAAAAGCGCTTGCGGGCCAATGGCAAGGCACTTTCGAATTCGAGTCGGGGATTTACCGTGTCATCTTCATGATCGCGCCCGATGCGATTACGATTGTGACCGCGAGGGTTCGAAATTTCATCGAGGCTGGTTAGACGATCCCTTCGAAGAGGACGGAACTCAAGTAGCGCTCGCCGGAGTCGGGCAGCACTACAACGATTGTCTTGCCCGCGAACTCCGTCTGGGCAGCCAGCTTGGCCGCGACGGCCACGGCGGCGCCGCTGGAGATCCCGGAGAGGATTCCTTCCTCGCGCGCCAACCGGCGGGCCATTTCAATCGACTCCTCATTCGACACAGTTTCGACCCGGTCTACGACGCTGAGGTCGAGTGTGTCGGGAATGATTCCCGCTCCGATGCCCTGGATCTTGTGCGGACCCGGTTTCAGCGCCTCGCCGCGCAGCTTCTGCGAGATCACGGGGCTGGCGGCAGGCTCCACGCCAACCGAGAGAATCGCCTTGCCGCGATTCTGCTTGATATAGCGCGAGACACCCGTGATGGTGCCTCCGGTCCCAATGCCGGAGACGAAAACATCGACCGCGCCGTCCGTGTCTTCCCAAATTTCGGGCCCGGTGGTGCGATAGTGGATCTCGGGATTCGCCGGGTTCTTGAACTGCTGCAGCAACACGTAGTGACCGGGATCGGAAGCGTGGATCTCCTCGGCCTTGGCGATGGCGCCCGGCATGCCGAGACGGCCCTCGGTGAGAACCAGTTTTGCGCCGAAAGCCGCGAGAACTTTGCGCCGCTCGAGCGACATCGTCTCGGGCATGGTGAGGGTGATCGGGTAACCGCGAGCCGCTGCCACAAATGCCAGCGCGATTCCAGTGTTTCCACTGGTGGGCTCGATGAGTTCTTTTCCGGCGGTCAGGACGCCGCTTTTTTCGGCGTCCCAAACCATGGCCGCGCCGATGCGGCATTTTACGGAGTATGCCGGATTTCGCCCTTCAATCTTGGCTAGAATTGTTGCTTTCGAATTGCCCGCCACATGGTTCAGCCTCACCAGCGGTGTCTTTCCGATGCTAAGGGAATTATCGTCGAATCTCATAAGGCCGCCTCATTTCAGATTTTCAGGTGCCATATACCCATATTAGATGGACTTGGTGGTGATCGCAAGGCGAATCCAGTATACATCCATATTTCGATGGACAATAGGATAATTTTGCCTATTGTGAAGAATTTAAAGCAAGATGTGAGGCCATAGTAGTAGCGTGATTTCAATCTGCTCCAGTATGCGCCTTTTCTTGCTCTGCCGTTACCAAGGGAAGCTCGATGCACACTTGCAGGCCGGGTTGCGCATTTTGCGCCCACATATCGCCGTGGTGCACGCCCACGGCGCGTTTGGCGATTGCCAGGCCGAGCCCCGCGCCGCCGGTCGCACTGTCGCGTGAATCGTCCACGCGGAAAAACGGCTGAAAGATCTTCCCCAGCGCCTCTTCCGGGACTCCGGGTCCATGGTCGCGTATGGAAATGCGCGCCGTGTCCCGCCGGCGATCCAATTGCACGTCCACTTCCGAGGCCGGCGGCGCGTAGCGAATGGAATTGCGGACTACGTTTTCAATCGCGCGGCGCAGCAGTTCGCGGTCGCCGCACACCTCCAGTTGGGCGGAATCCGCGAGTGCAATCGTGCAGCCCCGGGCGTCGGCCTCCACGCGGCAATCCTCCACCACTTCGTCCAGCAGTTCGTTCAGCCGCAACTCCTCCCTCGAGTTTGCCGTCGGGTCGCCTTCCGCGCGCGTGACCTGCAGCAGCGCCCCCACCAGGTCGGTCAGCCGCTGGATCTCTTTCTTGAGGCGCATCACGGCCGCCTCCCGATCTTCCGCCGTGCGCACCAGTTCGGCGGCGAAACTCAAACGCGCCAGCGGCGATCGCAGTTCGTGCGAAACATCCTGCAACAGCCTGCGCTCCGCCGTTAACAATGTTCCGATCCGTTCCGCCATCCGGTCGAACGCGCGGCTCAGTTCGCCGATTTCGTCCTTGCGCTCCGAATTCACGCGCACAGTAAGATCGCCCGCGCCAAACCGGTCTACGGTGCGCGCCAGCGCGCGCAGCGGCGATGCGATGTTGAGTGCCAGCAGCCAGCACACCAGCGCCACCGCGCCGAAAATCAGCGCATAGTAGGGAAGATAGCTCCCAAACTCCGTTGGCGGCGGCGGCCATTTCACGATCCAACTGTACCGGCCGTCCGAAGATGTGGCCTTCAGAATCAGCGGTCCGTGCGTCCCGTGTGGCCGCGCTCCTTCCGGCACGGCTGCCGCCAGCAGCGCCGAGCGGTCCTCTCCGGTCAATAAGTCCCGTCCCGTTCCGTCGGTGAGATACTGGTCGCCCGGAACATAGCGGTGCAGCCGGTCGATGAACTCCCGCAATTTCACCGGCCCTCCCGATTCATACGCCTCCCGCGCCTCTTCCATCTCCATGGTCTGGATCTGTCCGAACTGCCCGGTGTGACGGCTGGCTTCGAAGGACACCACCCACGTCACGGCCACAAACGCGATCAGCGAAAGCACCAGCGTAGCGAACGACCACAGCGAAATCTTGGCGTATACCGATCTCATGGCGTTACCTCCTCACCGGCCGTAAACTGATAGCCAACGCCGCGAACCGTCCGGATGAGAACCTGATCTCCCCACTCGATCTTCTTCCGCAGGTGGCTGATATGCACATCGAGCGAGCGCTCGTATGGCGTGGAGCGCCGTTGATACAGCGCGCTGGTCAATTCATCGCGCGATACCGTGCGCCCCGCCGCGCGCACCAGGATTTCGAGAATGTCGAACTCCAATGTAGTAAGCTCCAGCGCCTCGTCCCGCCGCCATGCCTGCCGGATCTGCGGATTCACTCTCACTCCGCCGGCCTCGATAGTTTGCGGCGATGGCCCCGCTTTACCGGTGCGGCGCAACACTGCCCGAATACGGGCCAGCAATTCCTCCGGGCCGAACGGCTTCGGAAGATAGTCGTCCGCGCCCGAATTCAGCCCGGCCACGCGATCGCTTTCCGCGGTGCGCGCCGTGAGCATGATCACCGGCGTCTCGCTGCGCTTGCGAAGCTGGCGCAATACCTCGAAGCCGTCGAGCGAGGGCAGCATCACATCCAGAATAATCAGGTCGAACGCGCCGTCGATGGAGCGAGCCAGCCCCTGGCGCCCGTCGTGGGCCGCCTCGATGCGGAAACCCTGCTCCGCGAAGTAGTCCCGCATCAGCAGGCACAGGTCCGTATCGTCTTCAATCAGCAGAATCGATCGCGATGTGCGCTCCGCGTCCGGCATTTCACTCCAGCTTCCTTTTTACCGCAATGACGGACCGGTGACGACAATCTTTACAAAACTTAAGGCTCGGCCGCCGGATTGTACCGTCTACTGGAAGTATGCAAGTCAGAAGTGTTTTGTTGGGTCTACTCATTGCAGCATTCTTGGTTACTGGCGCGTGCGCCCAGCCATCGGCCGGAACGGTAAAAGGGACTTTGACGGATGACTCGGGTGCGGTAATTCCCGCAGTCTCCGTAACGTTAAACGGTCCCGGCAACAGCCGCACCGTGCAATCCCAAGCCGACGGTGTTTACACATTTACCGGCATTGCGCCGGGCACTTATACAATCTCGGTTTCCATCCCCGGTTTCGCGCCGTTCTCGCGGCCCGTCACGGTGAGCTCCGGAAACATAGCCCAGGTTCCCATTCGGTTGTCAATTCGCGCGGAAAAGCAGGAAGTGACCGTGGCCGCCGAGGCCGGAACTACTATCACCGTTCAACCGGACGACAACCAGACCGCCCTGGTCATGAAAGGGACGGACCTGGATGCGCTGCCCGACGATCCCGACGATCTGGCGAGCGCCCTGCAGGCGCTGGCCGGCACCGGCGCAGGCCCTAACGGCGGCCAGATTTACATCGACGGCTTCAGCGGTGGGCAGTTGCCGCCCAAGGAATCGATTCGCGAAATCCGCATCAACCAGAACCCTTTTTCCTCCGAGTACGACCGGCTCGGCTTTGGCCGCATCGAGATCATGACCAAGCCGGGGACCGACAAGCTTCGCGGAATGGTGATGCTCAACGACGGCAATGGAGTTTTCAATTCCCGAAATCCCTTCTCCGATAACAAGCCCGATTTCTCGACCCGTATGTGGTCCGCCAACTTAGGGGGTTCGATCAGTAAGAAAGCCTCCTTCTTTCTGGACTTCAACCGCCGCGACGTGCAAAATAACTCGATCGTCGTGGCGCAGTATTTCAATCCCCAGTCGCTGACGCAATCGAGCATCAACACGGCCGTGGTCTCGCCGAATGCATTCACGGTCATTGCTCCGCGCATCGACTACGCCTTAAGCGCCAATAACACCCTGACAGTCCGCGTGGAAGAGCGTTTCAATTCCACCCAGAATGCCGGCCTGGGCGGGGCTAACTTGCCCGCTCCCTACTCCCAGTTGGCCTATAGCAGCAGCGGAAACGCGCAAAACGTGATGGTCACGGAAAGTTCCATCCTGAGCACCAAAGTAGTCAATGAGACTCGCTTCCAGTTTTACCGCAACTGGACGGCTTCCGCCGGCAACGAAGTGCCCCAGATTAACGTCGCCGGAGCATTTGTCATTGGCGGTAACGGGTTAGGTGACACGCACGACCGTACCAAGCACTTCGAGTTGCAAAACAACACTTCGATCGCGCATGGAACCCAGACCATCCGCTTTGGAGTGCGCGCCCTCCGCGACGGCGATCAGAGCAATCAACCCAACGGGTTTAATGGCACTTTCACCTTTCTGGGCACCGACAGCCTCACCTCGTTGCAACAGTATGAGCAAAACGTGATACTCTCCCAGCAAGGTTACAGCGAGGCCGAAATCCAAAACATGGGCTACGGACCTTCGCGATTCAGTATCCAGGCGGGACAGTCGTATATCAGCGCCGAACGCTATGACGTCGCGCCTTTCGTGCAGGACGATTGGCGAGTCCGCCCGGCTCTGACGTTGAGCCTGGGCCTGCGATACGAGATTCAGACGCTGGTGAGCGATCATCGCGATTGGGCCCCACGCCTGGGCGTCGCCTGGGCGCCGGGACACGCGCGCAACGGATCGCCGAAGACTGTGATCCGCGGCGGCTTCGGGATGTTCTACGACCGCATTGGGACGCCCCTGTTCGAAACTGCAGCCTTGAACAACGGCGTCAATCAGTTGCAGTATCTGGTTTATAACCCGACTTTCTACCCGAATATCCCAGCGCTTTCAACACTTAGTCTCGGTCAGAACACAACTTATAAGGTCGACCCCAACCTGCGGGCCGACTACAGCATGCAGGGAGCCCTCGGAGTGGAGCGCCAGTTGCCTCGAAATACGACCGTGGCGCTTACTTACAACTACAACCGCAGCGTGCACCTGGCGCAGACCATTCCGGTCAATACGCCCGTACTCGGCTCATTCAATCCGGCGCTGCCGCTCAGCGCGACGAACGGCGTTTTTCCTTATGGCTATTCGGCCGGAACGATTCTCGAAGACGAATCCGGCGGATACATGCGCCAGAAGATGCTGATGTTCAACTTCAATACGCGCTTCAGCAGCAGGATCTCGCTTTTCGGCAATTACTCGCTGAACTACGCCAAGGACCTCCCCTCGTCGCCTACCGACCCGTACGACTACAGGCTGGATTGGGGCCGTTCGACGCTCGATCGGCGCAATAACCTGATTGTTCTAGGCACGATTACCGGGCCGGCCAAGGTCCGCTTTTCGCCATTCTTTGTGGCGCGATCGGGCCAGCCGTATGACGTTTTGGCCGGCGAGGATCTCTATGGCGATACTTTAACGAATGCGCGAGCGGAATTTGCATCATCCACCACTTGCCCGACGGTGGTTCGGTCGGCGGACACAGGCACGGTATGTTCCCCTTATGGCACCTTCACGTCGGCTTATAGTGTGACGAATCTGGCAAACCTCGTGCCGCGGAATTACCTGACTATGCCGGGACTGGTCTCGGTAAACATGCGCGTGGAGCGCACCTTCGGCTTTGGCGGCAAGTCCAAGAATGCTCAAGCGAACCAACCGGGCGGCGGAATGCCGTCGGCGGGCGTTATGGGGATGGCCGGCGGCGGACGCGGCGGTTTCGGCGGCGGTCCGGGAGGCGGCGGTCCTCCGCCCGGCGGCGGTCCGGGAGGCGGCGGGCCCTTCGGGATGTTCGGCGGCTCGACAGAGCATCCCTATAATCTGACGTTTTCCCTCAACGTCGAGAACGTCTTCAATCATCTGAATCCGGGCGGCTATCAGGGCGCCATCACCAACCCGTACTTTTTGCAGGCGACGTCCGTCAACACGGGATTCGGCGGTGGTGGGCCGGGCGGCGGCGGACCGGGAGGACCGGGCGGCAGCGCAGCCAATAACCGGCGCGTGACTCTCGGCGTTCGCTTCAATTTCTGATCGGGCCGGCACAGAGAGAGATTCTTGTCGTATCCGTGTTCATTCGTGGCCACGGCGAAAACTTCGGTAGCACGCGCTACGAAAGTACCACTCGAGAATTTTCGGTCAGGCGACGCGTTTGAAGTGCTCTTCTCCGGAGCGATCGAACTCTCCGTCGTTCAAAATGGACTCGACACTTCGCACCAGGCGGCGCCGTCGATCGTCGCGGCGCAGTTCCAACCAGAGTGCTGCGGCAATCGACATAACCCCAACCAGCAGCCCTGCAAAGGCTACGACGCGAGGTATAGCCATCATAAAAAGAACCCCCCTTTCCTCGGTACTGAACGATACTACGAGCATTGATTCAGCTCTGCAATACGGAGCTTGGTCAGTAGCCCGCCACCCGAATATGGTATGAAAGTACTGGGACTGCCGGTAAAATTGCACCCTCAGGGCGCGCCTTTCAAGTACTTGCAGGACTGGTCGAACTCGCCAAAACTGCCGATGATTGGCTTAGTAGACTATGGGCCGGACTGGAATCATCCACGGCGACCGCCGCAACGACCGCCGCTATCAATATGAAATGGAGCTGAAGTTCAGCTACACGCTGGGCGGCGCTATGCATTTTGGATCGGGACGCACGGTCGATTTGAGCCGCGGGGCGGTTCGCTTCGTCGCCGACAATCCGCCTCCCGACGGCGCGGATGTGGAGCTTCGCATCGCCTGGCCATTTCTGCTGCAAAATGTCTGCCCTCTGGAGTTGGTGGTACGGGGCATCACGACCACGAGCAGCGAAAGGGGTACGGTTTTGGCCATGAGCCACTACGAGTTCCGGACCTGCGGCCAGCGGTCGTTCATGCAAGCGGTAACCGGCGCGCCCGGCAGCAGCATTCTGGCGTGAAAGACTGTTGCTAGCGGTTAGCATTTGGCTGTTGGCTGGCCCCCGCACGTAGGCGCCCCCAGAAGCTTTTCTAGTAGCCAATAGCCAACTGCGGGCTAAAGCCCGCCCCACCCAAGACGCCTTGATCCCGTGGTGGGGCGGGCTTCATCCCGCGAATATCGTGAGGCATATCAAGGCGTAACCTTGCAGTCAAGGGCGGAAAGCCTTGCCTGGCTAGTCCGAAGTTCCGGAAAACAAATGTTAAGTCCTTTGTCTTGTGCGGTTACATGCCTACTGTAGTCATGTAGCGAGCCTGTGGAATCAATAACTTGCAATTAGAATTCTGGAACTTAGGGCTAGTGAAACGGCACCGCGGCCAGAATCTGGCGGACGTAATCCATAGTTTCCGGGATGGCCGGCACATCGCCGGCGGCGTCCACCTTGGACGGGCCTGCGTTGTAGGCTCCGAGGGCCTTGGGAAGGTCGCCGCCGTATTTGGTCAGGAGTTGCTTAAGGAATCGGGCGCCGGCATCCAGGTTGCCGGCTGGATCGAAGGGATCTTGAATACCGAATTGCTCCGCGGTGGCGGGCATCAATTGCATCAGCCCCATGGCGCCCTTGGACGACACGGCGCAAGGGCGGAAGCCGGATTCCTGCTTCATGACGCTGCGCAGTAGATCGGCGCTCAAGCCGTCGCGCTCGGCGGTTTCTCCGACCAGGGATTCCACTTCTGGGGCGGGCAATGGGTCACATTCCTCCGCTAGAGGCATCGCCACGGCCTCGGCTATGGAGCCCGTCACCGTCCCCAGACTGGCCGCGCGGGGCAGAAGAAAGAAGCTCGCGGTATCGGCGGTTCCCATCTGTTTCTGTATGGCGGCACGCTGTTTCTCCAGGGATTCCTGCATGGCGGCGGCCGCATTTCGCTGTTTCGCCATGGCATCTTCGGGGATTTGCGGGGGCTGGGCCCGCATGGGAGCGGCCATCAGGATCAGCAGACTCACCCCGCATTTACAAGCGTTTAGCCAGCCCGGCTGGCGGGATAGTGTGGGCGCGGGCGGAGGCGCATGGTGACGTGTCATATAATTCCTCGAAAATTGGGGGTGGACGCCGAAATGTTGTCCTAGAGGACAGGTCATGGAAATACCGCGGATAGATTCCATTGGCGCAAGTACTGCGGTCAGCACACCAACGCCACCGAACGAAAAGGACGTGCCGGTTCGCGAGGTTGTGACGGCGGTCAACGAAGTGAATAAGTCGGAATTGATGGGCGAGGGGAGGCAGCTTTCGTTCACCCGCGATCCGGAGACGCGCCGGCCGGTGATCCAAATTATCGACCAGAGCACCGGCGAAGTGATTGACCAAATACCATCCGAAACAGTTCTGCAACTGGCACAGCAACTGAAATAGCAGCGCGCCAAGGGAGAAATGTAAACAACATGTGGAGAGATGCTTACCTCGATACCCGGATTTTGTCGGCAGACCCGCTTGAGCTGGTTCATATACTCTACGAGCACACCATGGTCATGGTGGCCGATGCCCGCCGATACCTGGCGGAGGGCAACATCGCAGCCCGAGGGCGCTCCGTCTCGCGCGCTATAGCGGCAATCGACGAATTGGACAGTTCGCTGGACCGTCAGGCTGGCGGCTCCATCGCGCGGAATCTGGCGGCGCTCTACCAGTACATGCGGACCCGGCTTCTGACGGCGAACATCCGTCAGGAAGATGCCCCGTTGGCGGAAGTGGAGTCGCTGCTGCGCACCCTGGGTGAAGCGTGGAACGCGATTCGCCCGGCTGCAAAGGCGGAGGCGGCCGAGACCGCAGCAGTCCCGCAGGCGTTCGGAGCTTTCTCCGCGGAGCCGCAAACGGACTACGCGAGTCAGAGTCAGGGCTGGAGCGCGTAAAGACATTACTCTTTGGCGGCGCTTTGCAGTCCGGCGGCCACCATTTTCGCCAGACCCAAACCGCCGCTGGCGGACATCGCCTGCGCGAAGGCCTCCTGGCCGTATTCCAAGGCGGCCGAGGCGGACTGGTCGTCGCCCGTACCCAACCATCCGCCTTCGCTGTCCTGCATCGACTTCATCAGTTGGGCCACCAGTAGCGATTCGAACTGCTTGGCGGCGTTCAGAATCTTGTCTGGGCTGTCTTTGGCCTTGGCTGCGAGGCTGGTGACATCCTGGCCGGCTGCGAGAATGGAATCGATGTTCATGAGTAGTCCCCGAAAATCGTCTAAATCACCTTCAATTCCGCGTCCAACGCTCCCGCGCTCTTCAGATTCTGCAGAATCGAGATGATTTCACGAGGCGTGGACCCGATGGCGCTGAGAGCGCGCACCAACTCTTCCACCGTGGCGCCCTCTTTCAACATCAGGTCGCGCGCCGGTTGCTGTTTGACGGACACGTTGGTCTGCGGCGTCACTGTCGTGGTCCCGCCGGAGAGCGGATTGGGCTGGGAGACGTCGTAGGTGGTCTGAATCTCCACGCTCAGGTTGCCCTGCATGATGGCGACCGGCGCGATTTTCACGTTCTTTCCCATCACGATGGTGCCGGTACGCTCGTTCACCACGATCACGGCCTCGACGTCCGGGTCGATGGTGAGAGCTTCCAGTTCGGCCACGAATTCGGTGGACCGCTTGGCGTATTCCGCCGGCAGCGAGACCGAAATCAGCGCGGCGTTCTCGGCATGGGCCACCTCGCCGAAGTGTTTATTCAGGACTTCCGCCACGCGCGAAGCGGTGGTGAAATCGGCGTGGTCCAATTGCAGGTGAATTTGGCTTCCCAAGCTCGCGGAGGGTGCTCCGCGCTCCACGATGGCGCCATCGGGAATGCGGGAAACCGTGGGATGATTGACGCCCACGGAGTTGGCCCCCTGGCCGGCCGAAAACCCTCCCAGCACGGTGGCTCCTTGCGCCACGGCATAGACTTGGCCATCGGGACCCTTCAAACCGGTCATCAGCAGCACGCCGCCCTGCAGGCTGGGTGCGTCGCCCATGGCGGCGACGGTGACATCGATGCGCGACCCGGGCTGCGCAAAGGGCGGCAAAGTGGCGGTCACCATGACGGCGGCGGTGTTCTTGACCTGGATCGTGGTCGGATCCACGGTGAGTCCCATGCGCTCGAGCAGGTTGGCGAGGCTCTGCGCGGAGAAGATGGTTTGCCGCCGGTCGCCCGTGCCGGCCAACCCCACCACCAGCCCATAACCCATCAGTTGGTTGTCGCGGACGCCTTCGAGCGTGACCAACTCCTTCAGGCGGACGCTGCCTGTTGCTCCGGAAAGTGGCCAGACCGCGAGAGCTATGAGCGAAGCCAGGATTCTCTTCATGAGGCCTCAGAAAGGCAGAATGCCAAGCAGCAAACGCCACAGGAAGAAGGGCCGCCGGATGGCGTCGTTGACAACGCCCTTACCGTCTATATGGATTTCCATCTGGGCGATCTGATTGGAAGTGATGACGTTCGCCGAAGTCAGATCCGCCGGCCGGATGACTCCGCGGACCGTCACCAACTGGTGCTCGGAGTTGACCAGCACATCCTTGGTGCCTTCGACCACCAGGTAGCCGTTGGGCAGCACGTGAGTCACGCGGGCGCTCATCGTGGCGGTGATGGTGGAACCGCGCGACGTGGTGCCGGAGCCGTTCAGCGCCTGGGTGCTCGCGCTATTCAAAAGATTCGTCAGGGCGCCGCCGGGACTCTTGGGCGCGAGCAGCGCCGTGATGGAGCTGGTCGCGGAGGAGGCGCGCGAGGTCTGCGTGGCGCCGGTGGCAACCGCGGAGGCCGATTCATTGACGACGATGGTGACCAGGTCGTCCACCTGCGCGGCGCGGACGTCGCTGCCGAGGTCGGTCAGGCGGGAGGCCGAAGAAAAGAGCGAGCCGGCGGATGGCGTCACCGGCGTCACCGGCTGCTTGAGAGCTTCCTGCAGGTACTTGTCGAGCGCCGTCGGTTCGGGCGGCTTTTTGGATTTCTTGCCGGAGGAGTACATCGGGGCGGCCAGAATCAACGCGGCCATCGTCAAGATCGAAAACCGTATCGGAAAGCGCATCTCAAATTCCTTTCGGAATGCCCGCATCGACAACGGCCGTGCCTTTGCCGGTAACCCGGGCCTGGAAGGTTCTATTGTTCTCTGGGTTGCGAACGGAAATGGTTGCGCCGCTGCGGCCGCCGCTCAAGGCGCGGGCCGTCAAAGCCACCCGGGCGGCGCCGCTGCGAACTACTACGTGCACCTCGTCGCCGCGGTTTATGTCGTTGGGCGGAGCCAGCAAATCGAGACGCAACACGGTTCTCGCGGCGATGGAATGAATGGGGGTCATGCCCGCAATTTGCCCGATATCCGGCATTTCCTTCACCCCCACGGGAAAGCAGGCAGCGGTGGTGGTGCGGATCTGGCGTGCGTCGATCGGCTGGCCGGCCTTGAGACTCTCCGCCGCGACCAGTTTGCGGCAAGGCGCGGCGATCTGCACGCGAGCCCAGATGGCGAACCTGTGGCCGTCGCCATACAGCACATCGCCCCTCCAAAGGACCGGTTCGCTCGGCCCCGTGGGCGAGGGTGTCCCCAAGCTGCCGAGCGGAAACTCGATGCGCCCCGCCGGCACGCGCCCGGAGATCGTATCCGCGATTTCGATTTTGGCGCCGGGAGTCTGCAACGATTCCTGCATGGCCGCGATCGCACGGGCGCGGTCCAGAGGCTGCATGACCCATTCGAAACAGGCTTCCGCAGCGGGCGATAGAACGATTCCAAACCGGTGCGCCAACTCGCGGAGTTCCGAAGCGTGAAAGGAGCGCTGCGCGCCGGGCAGCGGCGCCTGCCCCACCTGGGCTTGCGGAGGCGCCGTGCCGAATTCGGGGAGGACGGCCGCGAGGTCCCGTGCCAATATGCGGTCGCCCTCCACCGGGTGGCAGGCTGGTTCCTGCGCGGGAGCGAAGCACGCCGACCAGCCAAACAGAAATAGGATGCGCAGCTTCATTGCTTCAAGTTGTTGACCTGCTGGTACATCTCGTCGGCGGCTTTGACCACCTTGGAATTGGCTTCGTAAGCGCGCTGGGCCACGATCAGGTTGATGAACTCGTCCACCACGCTGACGTTGGATTGTTCGGTGTAACCCTGCATCAGCGTACCGAGACCCTCGGTTCCCCCGGGGACGGCTACGGTAGCGTCGCCCGAGGCGTCCGTCGGCTGATATAGGTTCTGGCCGATGCTGGTCAGGCCCGCGGGATTCTGGAACATGGCGAGCTGAATCTGACCGGCCTGCTGCGCGGCGGCCTGGCCGGGAGTGAGATAGCTGACAGTGCCGTCGTTCGCGATGGTCACCGATTGCGCATTCGGCGGTATGGTGATCTGCGGATCGAGCGGATTGCCGCTGGCGTCCACGATGATCCCGTTCTTATCCATCTGGAACGACCCGTCGCGGGTATAGGCAAGCTGTCCCGATGCCAGTTTCACTTGAAAGAATCCGTTTCCCTGAATGGCTATGTCGAGCGGGTTGCCGGTTTGATTGAGACTGCCCTGGGTCATGATGAGCTCGTTGGACGCCGCGCGCGTGCCCAGGCCTAATTGCAGGCCGGCCGGGATGGTAGTCTGCTGGCTCCCGTTCGTGCCCGGCTGCACGATGCTTTGATACAGCAGATCTTGAAACTGCGGAGTGCGCTGCTTATAACCGGTGGTATTGGCGTTAGCCAGGTTATTGGCGATGTTATCGACGTTGAGCTGTTGGGCGGTCATGCCGCTGGCAGCGCTGTAAAGTGCCCGTATCATAGTTTATGTTCCTTGCGTCCCGAACTGCTGCATGGCTGGATTGATGACGTCGCCGTTGGCGCCTATCATGTTCGACGCGTAAGTGCTGCCGGAGATCGGCGGTCCCACGTACCCCTCGGCGAACGTCGGCATCTGGCCGCCTTGTTGGTAATAGCTTGTCCAGGCGGATCCCTCGTTGATAGTCGCGGTTATGTCCGCGGTAAGTTGCTCGGCGCCTTCCGAGCCTGCGTTGGCGTAGTAGGCGACATCCGCGGCATTGAACGTCTGGCCGTTGGGCAGTTGGATGAAGTTGGCGAGCGGCTCCGACCAACCCTGGTCTTGGCCGAAAGCCGTCCTCTGCACTACCGTGCCGCCCAGCAACTGGGCAAGCTGCGCGGCCGTCTGGTCGGAGGCGTAATAAAAACTCGGCATGGTGTCGGTGCCGGCAGGGTTGGTTTCCTGCAACTGCGACGGATTGGTGACATAGGTGGCCTGGAACGATCCATTCATGATCGCGCTCACCAGCGCCTCGACACCCGGGGTGGTCACGGCGCCGGATGATTCGGACGTGGTGGTTGTGGAACCGCTTGCCGTGGCGGCGGTTGTTGCCGCGGTGGTGGTGGCGGCGGCAGTTTCGGAAACGGTCCCCGCGGCAGCCGAAGCCGTCACGGGCTCTCGCTGGCCGGTGCCCTTGTCCACCACGGTGGCCGTGGCGGTGGCAATGGCCGTGTCGAATCCACCGTGGGAAGAAGTCGTGGAGAGGGAATCCTTCGCCGTCGCCTCCGCGTCCTCCGTCTCGCCCCAGTTGGAGGCCCCGCCAAAGATCTCGGCGAAATTGTACTGCGCGCCGGGCTGCTGTGCGGCCGGCGGAGTGGGGGACTGGGTGCGGCGCAGCTCGGCGGCGTTTTGAAGAGCGATGGCTGCGGCGTTGCTGTGGGTTAGGCGATTGATCATGTAAGTACTCCTTTGCTCGCGCGTCAGGAACCTACGCGCGCCACTTCCTGAATTGTCTTGGTGTCCATGTCATTGCTGACGCCAATGGCTTTCTGAAGCATCTCGAACTGGCGCATCACGCCCACCAGCCGCATGGCCGCATCCGCCACGGGAACGTTGGAGCCTTCGATCTTTCCCTGATCGACCGTTACATCGGTGGCCGCGACGGGAAGATTCTTGGGGTCCGTATTCTGAAAACAGGTGCTCCCCAGTTTCTGGAGAGAGTTGGTGGATTTGAAGCTCGCGATGGCCATCTGGCCGATAGACTGGCCGGATTGTTGCACCGTACCGTCGGGAAGAATCGTAATCGGTTGGTTGGGAGTTACCTGGATAGTTTGGCCATTGGCGTCCAGCAGCGGGTACGAATCGCTGGTGGCCAATGCTCCAGAGGCCAGCACTTTCAGGTTGCCGGCGCGTGTATATAAGGTCCCGTTCGGTCCTTTCACCGTCAGAAAGCCGTCGCCGTCGAGCGCCACATCGAGCGGATTGCCGGTCACCTGAATGGTGCCCTGCGAAAAATCGGTCCACTGCTTCTCTATCGTGGGAAGAATGGAACTGGGGCCGCCGTTTACCGGGTCGTCCGAGTCGGCGGAGGAATATGTGCCGTAGAATTCCAGGTCGCGCTTGAATCCGGTGGTGCCGGTATTGGCAAGGTTATTGGCGAGCAAGTCGAGCGATTCCATCCGGGACCGCAAACCACTGGCGGCGGCGATGGTGAGGTTATCCATAACAGAGCAGCCGGTAACCAGGGTTGCAACTGAGTGGCCTAAGTACGAACTGAAAGGTTCTCTCGAAAATCAACTAGAAGCGGCGATATGTAAGGATAAGTGGGGTTGCGGTTCGTCAAAAGTTTGACTAACTGGCTTGACAGTCAAAACCCCAACACCCCTCCCGGCGCGGCTATCGGGTTGAAAAGAATAGCGGCGCGTCTTGGCGCTCCATCTGCATCTCTCGGGCGCGTGAACATCGCTTCCGCCGCGCACTCGGCCGTCCCGTCTTTTCCCTCCATGGCGGCATCTCGCCCGTCCACGGAAGGGGACGGCGGCAGCGGCGCGCAGTTCGCCAGCCAGCTCAGCGGGCTGACGGCAGAGTCCGCGGACGCCGGCGCGTGGCGTTCCACGAGACCGGCCAACCTCCCGAAGGCGGCTGAAAACGGCACTCCGGTTTCGCCGGCCGCGGCCCTCACGGTCAGGTCCCCGGCCGTTGCGCCGTCAACGCCGCTGGATGAGACTCCGTCTGCATCTCTCGGGCGCGTGAACATCGCTTTCGCCGCGCACTCGGCCGTCCCGTCTTTTCCCTACACGGCGGCATCTCGCCCGTCCACGGAAGGGGACGCCGGCAGCGGCGCGCAGTTCGCCAGCCAGTTCAGCGGGCTGACGGCAGAGTCCGCGGACGCCGGCGCGTGGCGTTCCGCGAGACCGGCCAACCTCCCGAAGGCGGCTGAAAACGGCACTCCGGTTTCGCCGGCCACGGCCCTCACGGTCAGGTCCCCGGCCGTTGCGCCGTCAACGCTGCCGGATGAGACTCCATCTGCATCTCTCGGGCGCGTGAACATCGCTTTCGCCGAACACTCGGCCGTCCCGTCTTTTCCCTCCATGGCGGCATCTCGCCCTTCCACGGAAGGGGACGCCGGCAGCGGCGCGCAGTTCGCCAGCCAGTTCAGCGGGCTGACGGCAGAGTCCGCGGACGCCGGCGCGTGGCGTTCCGCGAGACCGGCCAACCTCCCGAAGGCGGCTGAAAACGACACTCCGGTTTCGCCGGCCGCGGCCCTCACGGTCAGGTCCCCGGCCGTTGCGCCAACGCTGGATGAGACTCCTCTGCCGGACGACAGCGCCGGCGTATCCATCGAGCCTAAGGCAAACTTGCAGAAGGCGCCCATCGGGCAGAACGCCGCGGCTGGTGTGACGCCGTCCGGGGCCGCTACCTCGAAACGTGCGATCGCCGGTCAGAGTCCGGCTCAGAAGGCGCCCCATGGGCAAGCGGTTGCCGGCGAGTCCACACAGACGGCGGCGGTTGCCACATGGCCTGCGCCTGCGCCGGAGTCCGCCGTGACGCTTTCGGCAGTCACGGACGATCCTATCGATAACGACGGTGCGAATCCCCCGCTGGAGGCGGCTGCTCCGCCTAGCGCAAAGAGCGACGCCGCGGAATCCTCGGCGCCAACAGTTACGGCAGCGGCCGGACCGGCCCAACCGAGCCAGGAAATGGCGTTCGCCGCCCGCGTGCAGCCGGTACAGAGCGTCGACCACGCGGCCCTTCCCGCCGAGATGGCCTCAGCATCGGCCATGGCTTCCGCCAGCAAAAAAGTAGTAGCCGCCGCCGATGACGAGAACGCGACGCCCGCGAACGCACAAGGGCTGTTGGCCAGCGCCGCCACCGCCACGGAACCGAGCGCCGAGCCGAATGCCGCGCCGTCGCCCGCCGCACCGCTAGCTGCCACGGCCAGCCACCGCGCCGAAACGCCCGCGTCCCCGGCCGAAAGCCTGCCGAAGGCCTCGGCACCACTCAAGGATATCTCGCTGCAAGTTTCGCAACCGGGCAGGGAACGTGTGGATGTACGCGTGGTGCAGCAAGGCAGCGAAGTTCACGTCTCGGTCCACAGCAGCGACGCCAGTCTGACCAGCGGACTGCGGCAAGGTCTTTCCGATTTACAAAGCCGGCTGGAAGAGAACGGGTATCGCTCCGAAACGTGGCGGCCGGGCGCTTCCACCGTGCCGCTCGCGCAGCCTTCCTCGGCGCAGGCATCCACCAACCATTCGCGCGGGGGCGACGGGCAGCCGCAACAAGGCGGGCCGCAGCAGGAAGGCGGCCGGCGCAATCAGAATCAGTCCAACCAGCCCCGCTGGGTCTCAGAACTGGAATCCAGTCTCACCGGCGGAGAGCAATCGTCAGGAGGTTTTTATGGCTTCAGCAGTTAATTCGGTTGGCAGCAGCTCCAGCTCGAGCAGTTCGTCAAGCGCAGCCAGCGCGCTGGGCGCGACCGCCCCCACCGAACAGATGTTTCTGCAACTTCTGGTGGCGCAACTTCAGAATCAGGATCCGCTGAACCCCACCGACAGCACCCAATTCGTCTCGCAGTTGGCGCAATTCAGCGAATTGGAGCAGGTGATGGCGATTCGCAGCGATACCGATACGCTGGTCACCGATGCGGCCACAGAACTAAGCTCGGCAAGCTCGAGCTCAACTGCGGGCTCGTCCAATACTTCGGACCAGACTCCGGCAACCAACCAAACTCAATCGTAGGAGGCACTCAAACGTCATGGGAACCGCATTCAGCACCGCGTTATCCGCGCTCAACGCCGATTCGACCGCGATCGACATCGTCGGCAACAATCTGGCCAACCTCAACACCACTGGATTCAAGGCCAGCACGGCCGACTTCTCGGATGTGATGTCGCAACAGCTTGGCACCGGCACCGGTAACAGCCAGGTCGGCGCGGGAGTGCAAGTTTCGTCCGTCCAGGACTTCACCCAGGGCTCCATCACCACTACCGGCGGCGCCCTGGATGCCGCCATCCAGGGCAACGGCTTCTTCGTCGTCACAGATTCCAATAACAACCAGCTTTACACGCGCGACGGCAGTTTCCAGTTGGATGCCAACGGCAACCTGGTGACCGCGACCGGCCAAAACGTGCAGGGATGGATGGCTACCGATGGCGTAGTGAACAGCAACGGCCCCACAAGCAACATCACCGTGCCGGTGGGATCGACCATGGCTCCGTCGGCCACCGCCAACATGAGCATGGACGTCAACCTCGACAGTTCGACCGCCGTCAACGGGACCTTTAGCGCACCTATTCAGGTTTACGACTCGCTCGGCGCTGCTCACACCTTGACAGTCGCCTTCACCGAAACCGCGCCGGGCGCGTGGTCGTATACGGTGACTATCCCGAACTCGGACGTGAGCAACCCTACCACCGGGACTACCAGCACCACCTTGGTCACGGGCACGCTCGGGTTCGACGCTAACGGCAACCTGAATTCACCCGCAAACACCTTGCCGACAACCCCCAACGCCCCGGTGGCAATCACTCTCGGCACCACCACTCTGGCGGACGGAGCCAACCTGAACGTCAATTGGAACTTATTCAACGGTACGGGAACGCCGCTCATCACGCAGTACGCGCAGGCCTCCGCTATGTCCAACCCGACCCAGGACGGCTTCGCGGCCGGCGAGGTTTCGCAGGTCTCCGTCCAGAACGGCGGCTTGATCGTGGCCAGCTATACCAACGGCCAACAGGCAACGCTGGGCCAACTGGCGGTCGCTTCGATTGCCAATCCCACCAGCCTGCTCCAAGTGGGCGATAACAATCTGCAAGCTTCCGCGGCCACCGCTCAGGCTGCCTTCGGAGCGTCCGGAACGGGTGGAAACGGAACCGTCGAAGGCGGCGCGCTGGAGGCTTCCACCACCGACATGGCCGCGGAATTCACGCAACTGCTCAGCTACGAACGCAGCTACCAGGCGGCGTCGCGCGTGATCACTACCAGCGACGAGTTGGCGCAAGAGACGGTCAACCTGATCCACTCGTAAACCGCGCCGGGTGGGCCGCATGGTGAATTTCAAGGGCGGGAACTGACATGGAAGCGATTCAGCAAACGCTGGTGGTGGTTTTCGTGCTGGGCCTCCTGGGCGCGACGCTCTACTGGCTGCGCCGCCAGGGAGTGGTGCGATTCAACGGAAAAGGCGTGGGGCGTATTGGCACGCGCCGCATGCAGACTGTCGAGCGCCTGGCGTTGACTCCGCAGCATTCGCTTCATTTGGTGAACGTGGGTGGCCGCGTGATGTTGATCGCGGTCTCTCCGGGAGGTTGTTCCGTGCTCGACGGGGAGGTTCCCTTGGAAGACAGGCAGGCGGCGAGATGAGAGTAGCGCTCAGCACCTCTGACGCGCCCCCGGCGCTATCCATGGAGCCGCTGACTGCCCGCGCCGACGATGAAGGCAGGCGAGCGAGCCTCGCCCCTGGCGGGCTGAAGCCCGCCCCATCCTTCAGCGCTGCGCTCTTCGTGGGGTGGGCTTCAGCCCGCCATGGCCGCATGCGGGGCAAACCGTCCGTGAAGCAGTCAGTGGAGAGCTCTCAGCTCGCGGCTTTCAGCCGGCTCCTAAGGCGCCTGGCGATGGCCGCGTTGCTCGCCTTTCATGCCGCTGCCGCGCCGCAATCCACCTCCGTGATGGGCATTCAGCTCTCCAAGGGCGGCGAATCCCTCAGCGTGCCGATGCAGATCGTCATTCTGCTCACGCTGTTGACCCTGCTTCCCGCGCTGGTGATGTCCATTACGCCGTTCCTGCGTATTGCCATCGTATTGCATTTCCTGCGTCAGGCCCTGGGGACACAGACCGTTCCTTCCAACCAGGTACTGGTGGGGATCGCCCTGTTCCTCACCATCCTGGTCATTTCGCCGGTAGCGGCTGACATCTACCACCAGGGCTGGGAACCCTTGCAAAACAACAAGCTCACCGTCGACCAGGCCTTTGACGCCGGGGCGAAACCGCTGAGGGCGTTCCTGGTGCGATTCGCCCGGGAGAAAGACGTCAAGCTCTTCCTGGACATCACCAAGTCGCCCGCTCCGCACACTCCCGCCGACCTGGAATTGCGGATTCTCATTCCGGCGTACATTCTCTCCGAGTTGAAGGCCGGATTCCAGATTGGCGCGGTATTGTTCCTGCCGTTTCTCATCATCGACATGGTGGTGGCTTCGGTGACGCTTTCCATCGGGATGGTGCAGTTGCCGCCGGTGATGCTATCGGCGCCCTTCAAAATTCTCCTGTTTGTGCTGGCCGACGGTTGGAACCTGGTGATCGGCTCGTTGATGAAAGGCTTCTACACATGACCCCCGAGTTCGCCATTCAGCTTATCCGCGAGGCCCTTTTGACGGCCTTCTGGCTGGCCCTGCCCCTGCTCACCGTGGGGTTCGTGATGGGCATCTTCATCAGCCTGATCCAGATCGTCACTTCCATCCAGGACACGGCCTTCAACGCCATCCCGCGCCTGATGGTTTTCCTGGGCGCCTTTATGGTCGCGCTGCCCTGGATGCTCCACAAGATGAGCGCGTACACCGCCGGCATCCTGGGGGACCTGAGCCGCTATGGGCGGTGACCTGGTCATTTCCACGGCGACGCTCCTGGGCTTCCTTCTGACGCTGGCGCGGGTGGCCGGCGTCTTCGTTTTCGTACCCATGCCGGGCATCGGCGGCATGGTCAACCCGGCGCGCGTGATTCTGGCGTTCGGCATCACCGTCTCTCTGTTTCCTCTATGGCCTCACATTACCGCGTATCCCGCGGCGGGCACCTTGGTGATGTGGCTGCTGGTGGAAGCCGCATTGGGAATCGGCATCGGTCTCGCGGTGGCCTTCGTCACCGAAGCCTTCGCCGTGGGCGCGCAAGCCATGAGCATGCAGGCGGGCTATGCCTTCGCTTCCACTTTCGACCCCAACACGCAGGCCGATTCCGGCGTAATCGTGGTCTTCATGCAGGTTGTTTCCGGGTTGCTCTTTTTCTCCACCGGTCTTGATCGCGAAGTGATTCGCGTCTTCGCCCGCAGCATGGAGACTTATCCCGCCGGATCGTTTGTGCTCACCCGCGGCGCGGCGACGCAGGTTTTGACGCTGGGATCCACGATCTTCTCCACCGGCCTGCGGCTGGCCTTGCCGATTATCGCCGTCATGGTGATGATCGATATCGCGATCGCGCTTTTGGGGCGGGTCAATGCCCAACTGCACCTCACGGTTGTGGCCTTTCCCGTCAAAATGCTGATCTTTCTCGTGCTGATCGGATGGCTGGCGCTGCTCTTCCCGGTGCTCTACCGCGCTCAAAGTGGCGCCGCCCTGACCGTGGCCCGAGGTTTGATCGCGAGATGAAGAGCCGTCGGCTATCTGCTATCAGCTTTCAGCTTTTAGCACTCCTCACGCGCCCGCGGAGCTATCCATGGAGCCACTGACTGCCCATGCCGGCGATGGAGGCAGGCGAGCGAGCCTCGCCCCTGGCGGGCTGAAGCCCGCCCCACTATCCGACAGCGCTGCACTCTTCGTGGGGCGGGCTTCAGCCCGCCAGGGCCGCATGCGGAGCAAACCGTCTGTGAAACAGTCAGCGGAGAGCTTTTGGCTTTTTGGTGCGGACCCGAGTGAGGCCAGCCAAGAGCTAAGACCTAACAGCCAAAAGCTGCTTCGCCGCCTTCAGCCCGTTGGCAGCGGGAGGTGGCGCGGGCTTCAGCCCGCCATAGAGTAACCCCCCATGGCCGACCAGCAAAAAACCGAGCAACCGACACAGCGCCGCTTGAAAAAAGCTCGCGAGGAAGGCAATTTTCCCACCGCCCGCGTGTTCGTGAACGCCCTGCAATTCGTGGCGTTCGTCTGGCTGCTGCGCACCTGGGGCCCGACCTGGATCCAATCGCTGCGGGCCAGCATGGCGTCGCTCTTGCAACATGCGCTCGACCCCCGCATGTCCACCACCGAAATAATCGGGCTGGGGCTCGACCTGCTGAAGCACATGATGATCCCGCTGGGCCTGCTGGGCGCCACCATGATCGCCATCACCGTAGCGATCCAGTTCGGCGTGACCCGCATGGGGGTCAGCTTGAAGAAGGTGGCGCCCGATTTCAAACGTCTGAATCCCGCCTCGCGCCTGAAAGAGCTGCCCCGGCAGAACCTGCCTTCGCTGCTGCAGGCCGCCGTCATGATCCCGGCTTTCGGGGCCGCGGTTTACTATCTGGTGGCCGACAATCTCGGCAGCTTTCTGTCGCTGCCCTTGCGTAGCGTGCCGGACGGCGCAAATGTGGTGGCCGGCTCCATCCAGACGCTGCTGTGGAAAGCGTCGCTGGTCTTTATCGTGTTTGGCGCGGTGGATCTGCTCCGCCAGAAGAGGCGCTACCAGAGCGACCTGAAGATGAGCAAGCAGGACATCCGCGACGAATACAAAGAAGTGGAAGGCAATCCGCTGATGAAGCAGCGCATCCGCCGCATCCGCCGCGACGTGGCGCGCCGCCGCATGATGCACGAGGTGCCCAAGGCCACCGCGGTGATCGTCAATCCGACGCATTACGCGGTGGCGTTGAAGTACTCCATGGACTCCAAGGGCGCGCCCGTGGTCGTGGCCAAGGGCAAGAACTACCTGGCGCTGCGCATCCGCCAAAGGGCCGTCGAGAACCAGGTTCCGCTGATCGAGAACCCTCCGCTGGCGCAGGCGCTGTATAAGTCCGTCGACGTAGGACAGGAAATTCCGGCCCAGTTCTATCGCGCCGTGGCCGAAGTGCTGGCCTACATTTTCAAGTTGATGAATGGCCGGCGAAGTGCATAAAAAGGTGGAAGCACTAGAAGTGTCAAAAAGCTGACACCGCTCCCTAAGGTCGCGGCTCTGTTTCGGCTACTGAGCCGGCCGTGAGGGAGCGGTAGAAAAGCATCGAAGGAGCGTAAGTTTGGCAGCACAGGCAAAGGCGATCGCCGCACCCGCACCGTGGAAGCTGGCGTTCGCCAATTGGAAAGAGCTGGGTGTTCCCATTGCCGTCCTGGGCATCGTGATCGCCCTGATCACGCCGCTCCCGGGCTTCATGCTCGACGTCCTCATCGTCGCCGACATCATGATGTCGGTGGTGGTGATGATGGTCGCCATGTATATCCGCAAGCCGGTGGAATTCAGCGTTTTCCCCACCACGCTCCTGCTGCTCACGCTTTTTCGCCTGGCGCTCAGTATTTCCGCCACGCGCCTGATTCTGATGAATGGCAACGGCGGCACCAGCGCCGCCGGCGACGTCATCCAGGCCTTCGGCAATTTCGTGGTAGGCGGCAATTACATCATCGGCACGGTGATCTTCCTGGTGCTGATCGCCATTCAATACGTCGTCATCAACCACGGCGCAGTGCGCATCTCGGAAGTCACCGCGCGATTCACCCTCGATGCCCTGCCCGGCAAGCAGATGTCCATCGATTCCGACCTGAGTTCGGGCCTGATCGATGAGACGGAAGCCCGCAAGCGCCGCAAAGACCTGGCGCGCGAAGCCGAATTCTACGGCGCTATGGACGGCGCATCCCGCTTCACCCAGCGCGACGCCGTGGCCGCCATCCTGATCACCGGCATCAACATCATCGCCGGATTCCTGATCGGCGTACTGCAACACGGCATGGACCTGAGCAAGGCCCTGCAAACTTACACCGTGCTGACCATCGGCGACGGCTTGGTGACGGTCATTCCCGCGTTGATGATTTCGATTTCGGGCGGCCTCATCGTCACGCGGGCCAGTTCCGACGATCGCCTGGGCGCCGATTTCGCCAGGCAACTGTTCGGCAGCTCGCAGCCGCTATTCCTCGCGAGCGGAGTGCTGATTGTGCTGGCGGTTTTTCCGGGCCTGCCCAGCGTGCCGTTCCTGATTCTCGGTTCGGGCCTGGGCCTCGCCGCCTGGAGGATGCGAAAGAAGCAGGCCGCCGCGGCAAAGTCGGCCGCCGTGGCCAAGCCGGCGGCCGCCAAAGACAATATCGATGCGCTCCTGAAGGTGGAACCGCTGGCCATCGAGATGGGTCTCGGACTGGTGAAGTACGTGGGCGGCGGGCAGGAGTCGCCGCTCATCAAACGCATTGGCGGAATCCGTAAACAAATCGCTTGCGAGCTGGGTTTCGTATTGGGTCCGGTGCGCGTGGTGGACAACGTGTCGCTCAAGGCGCACGAGTACGTGATTTCTCTGAAGGGCGCCGAAATCGCCCGCTACGAATTGCCGGCGGGATGCGAACTGGCCATCCCAGTGGGCAAGGTGGAACCGCCCGCCGGCGGCAAGGCAACCAAAGAGCCGGCCTTCGGCATGTCCGGCTGGTGGGTGCCGTCGGAGCAGGCGGAAGCCGCGCGGCGCGGCGGATATACCGTGGTGGACGCGGTCAGCGTGCTCGGTACGCACCTGGCCGAACTGGTCCGGCGCTACGCCCAAGAGCTGTTTTCCCGCCAGGACGCCAAGAAATTCCTCGACCGCGTGGCCATCGACCATCCCAAGGTGGTGGAAGACCTGGTGCCCAAACTCCTGCCGCTTTCCACAGTGCAACGCGTACTGCAGAACCTGCTGCGCGAGCGCGTTTCCATTCGCGACGCCGTGACTATTCTGGAAGCTCTGAGCGAAGCCGCCGTCACCACGCGCAATCCCGTGCTGCTCACCGAATACGTGCGCCAGGCGCTGCGCCGCATCGTAGTAAAACCCTTCCTGAATTCGGCCGGCGACTTGCCGGCGTACCTGCTGGACTCGCAGTTGGAACAGTCGGTGGAATCCACGGTGCAGCACGGCGAGCAGAACAGTCACCTGACGCTGGCGCCGCCTGCTATCCGCGACCTGCTGCAGCGGATCAGCGCCAAAACCGGCACGCCCGAAACGCCCACCGCGGTCATCGCCGGTTCCGGCGCGCGCTTTTTCCTGCGGCAAATGGCGGAGCCCAGCAACCGCAACTTATTTTTCGTATCGCATAACGAGGTTCCTATGGAAGTCAAAATCATTTCTCAGGGGGTTATCCAATAGCCATGCCCAGCAACGAAAGACTCTCTAATCTCTATGTGAAATCGTTCTTCGCAGCCTCCGTTCCCGACGCCATGGAACAGGCTCGCTGCGAGTTGGGGGCCGATGCCCTGTTGCTGAATTCGCGCCGGTCTCCTCCCGAAGCCCGCCACCTGGGGGCTTATGAGGTAGTCTTCGGCGCATATCCGGAAGCGGCCGCTCCCGCAACGGAAGCTCCCGCACCCGCCTCGGAGGTGGATGATTTGCACCAGCGCATGAACGAGCTGCAGCAAATGGTGGCCCGCCTCGCGCCCTCTTCCGCCAGCCGTCCGGATGAAGACTCCGGCCTGGCCCGCGCGCTCATCAACGCCGGCCTGGAAACCGAATTGGCGCGCGACATCGAACGCTCCGTCCGCAAACGGCCGGGAAAAGGCACGGTTCTGGACATCGCGCACCCGCGCGCGGCAGCCGATCGCGAGCCGCCATCGTTGCTAGCCGCTGCCGCCGGCGAACTCGGCAGCCGCTTCGAGGTGCAGCCCGAAATCGGTCGCGTCACCGCGCTCGTTGGGCCTCCCGGATCGGGAAAAACCACCACGCTGGTCAAACTCGCCATCACCCAGTGTCTCAGGCTGGGCCGCCCGGTGCGGTTCATTTCGGCCGACAACCTGCGTATCGGCGCTGTGGAGCAGTTACGCATCTACGCCGCTATACTGGGCGTACCGTTTCAAGCTGTGGAAAGCACCGCCGCCCTGGGCCACGCGGTGGACTCCGCACCCTCGACCACCTGGCTCCTGATCGACACCCCGGGTTTCAGCGCCGCCATGCAGCAGGAACTCGGTGGCGACCTCGCGGCGTTCCTCAGGCGCCGTCAAGATATTGACACGCACTTGGTTTTGACAGCCTCCATGGACGCCTCCGACCTGCGGGCCACCACCGACCGCTTTGCCGCGTTTAACCCCGCCAAACTGATCTTTACCCGCACGGATGAGACAACTTCCGCCGCTAGCATCTATTCCGAGGCGGTACGCACGCAAAGGCCGGTTTCCTTCCTGTGCTGCGGACAGTCCGTACCCGAGGATATCCACGCGGCAACCAAAGATCTGGTCATCGATTCGCTGGTACGTCAATTGCCTGATTGCTTGCAAGCCGTAGCGTAAAGAGATCCGATGGCCACCGGCCTCCAACACTATCGCCCCGCCGGCGACGAGGAAACCTCCTCGGAGCGCGAAGCTCTCGTGCTCGATCATCTCCCACAGGTTTGTCTGATCGCCCGGCGGATTCACGACCGCCTGCCGGACTATATCAGCCTGGACGACCTGATTTCCACCGGGGTGATCGGCCTGATAGCCGCTATCGACAACTTCGATTCCAGCTTGGGAGTCCAGCTCAACACCTATGCCGAACGGCGCATCCGCGGCGCCATCATCGATAGTCTGCGGGAGATGGATTGGGCGCCGCGCGAGACCCGGCGGCGATCCAAGTTGATTGAAGCCGCGATTCACCGTTCCAAACAGCGTCTCGGACGCGAGCCGGGGGAAGAGGAAATCGCCGCCGAGTTGAATATCGCGATCGCGGAATACCAGAAGTGGCTGGCCGACGTACAGGCCGTGGAGCTGGAGCGGCTGGAATTCGAGCCCGGAGATAATTCCGGCCGCAACCTGCTCCACTTCATCTCCTCGGGCGAAGACGCCTGGCCGTCGCACGTGGTGGAACGCGCCGAGCTGGTGCGCATTCTGGCGCTCGCCATCGAGCGCATGCCCAAGTCGGAACGGACCGTGCTCAGCTTGTATTACTACGAAGAGTTGAACCTGCGTGAAATCGCCGAGGTGATGAAGATGCACCTCTCGCGCATCGCCCAGTTGCGCACCCAGGCCATCCTGCGGCTCCGCAGTCACATGGAAAGAGTCTGGCTTAGCCAGCCGAGGAGAAAGGCATGAGCGCCGGAAACAGCCAGCCGGGTTCCACCCTGGATTTGCTGTTGGATATCGAGCTGCCGGTCACGCTTCGCTTCGGGAGGACGCAGATGACCCTGAACGATGTGATCGACCTGAACCGCGGTTCGGTGATCGATTTCGGCCAGAGCGCCGAGGAACCCGTGGAGGTCCTGGTGAACGGCCGGGTAGTGGCGCGCGGCGAGGCTGTCATGGTGCAGGGTAATTATGGGGTGCGCATTTCCCAGATTGAGAGTCGCCGCGAGCGGCTGGAAACTTTGCCGGAAGGGGACAACTAATGAATCTCGACTGGCTGCTGAGTCCCGTGGCTTTTTACTCGGGTGCGGCGGTTTGCCTGGTGACGAGCCTGGCGTTATTCGTCAATATCAAAGTGGAAATGGCCCGGGCGCGGAGCCGGGCGGAGGTGTCGGAGGGCGTCGCCGAGTCGGAAAAGCTGGTGGTCCGCGGCCTGAAGGACGAAGTTGAAAAATTGCGGGAATCGATGACGCGCCTGGAAGAGGCGCCGTCCGGCCACCCCATAGGCGTGGGCATTAGCCTCACCAAGCGGGGGCAGGTACTGCGGATGCATCGCCGCGGAGAGGCGGTCCCAAGCATCGCCGCCGCCCTGGAAACTCCGTCTAACGAGATCGCACTGCTGCTGAAAGTGCATGCCCTGATGAATCGAGACGAGACGAAGGCGGGGTAGGGGAATCGCTTCGGGGTGCATGGCAGCTCGAAGATTTCTTGGATGTATCCCGCAAAGGCGCAGAGGCCGCAAAGAAGAGAAGCTCGGCGTCTCACAGTTCCCGGTCAACTGGAGCGGCGTACCAAGCGACGTAAGCAAAAAACTGCCGGCCCGCGGGTCCGGTTCTCCGTGCGCACTGCCACTCTGTGCTCTCAAAACCTGGGGAAGACATTGCCGAGTCCACCCTGGTGGCGGCCTTCTGGCCCATGCTTTCCTCTGTGTCCCCGTGGTGAAATCATTCTTCCACCGAGTTTCAGAATCCTCAGTCCGCGCACCGCGCGGCGCCCCTGCCAAAAGCCCTAGCTACTTTCTGGCGCAAAACCCGGTCTCTGCGCGTAAGGCCGCTCCCTAACGGTCGCGGCTCTGATCGGAAGCTAGACCGCGATCCCCTCGAAAGCCCTCAGCTTCATGATGAGCGTAGTGCGTTTCATGCCGAGCAACTCCGCGGCCGCGGTCTTGTTGCCGCCGGTTTGCGTGAGGGCCTGCTGCAGCATGGCGAGCTGAAATCGCGTGACCGCAGTATCGAAATCCACCCCTTGACTCAAAGGCGTGGACGGGGCGCGGAAGTCGATGGGAACCACCTTGGGCGTCACGGGTTCGGCCATGCCCAGGTCCCGCGGATAGAGGATATCGCGGTCGCCGCTGAGGGCGATGGCCATCTCCACGGCATTCTCCAATTGCCGCACGTTGCCAGGCCAGGAACAGGCCTTCAGCGAATCCAGGGTCTCGGGCGCCAGTCGCCGCACCGGGATGCCTTCCCGCTGGCAGATCTTCTGGATGAGGTGATACACCAACAGCGGGACATCGCCGTCGCGTTCGCGCAACGCCGGCAACTCCAGCGGCACCACGTTCAGCCGGTAATACAGATCTTCCCGGAAACGGCCCTGGCGGACGCGATCGAGAAGGTTGACGTTGGAAGCTGCAATCACCCGCACATCCACCTTGATTATTTCCGAGCTGCCCAAACGCTGGAACTCGCGATCCTGCAGGACCCGCAGAAGCTTGGCCTGCATTTCGAGGGGCATGTCGGCGATCTCGTCGAGGAATAGCGTGCCCTTGTGGGCCTTTTCGAAGCGGCCTACGCGGGTAGTCACCGCCCCCGTAAAGGCTCCCTTGGTGTGGCCGAACATTTCGGCTTCCAACAGGTGTTCCGGAAGGGCCGTGCAGTTGATGGGCACCAGATTCTGCTGGGCCCTTGGACTGGCCATGTGGATGGCGCGCGCCACCAGTTCCTTTCCGGTTCCCGATTCGCCGGAGATCAGCACGGTGCAGCGGCGCGGTCCCACCAGGCGGATGGTGTCGGCCACGCGCTGCATGGCCGCGCTTTCCCCCACCAGCATCTCGCGCCACGGTTCCCGCACGGTTGAGAAACGCCGGCGCGACTGGCATCGCCGCTCCTCGGCGGCGCGTTCCAGGCACTCGCGCAGCGAATCCAGGCTGTCCCGGTGTCCCAGGCAATTGTAGGCCCCGGAACGGTGCAGCCGGACGGCTTCAGCCGCGGTCATCTCCAAATCGAAAAATACCACCGGCAGAAACGCGTCGATCTCGCGTAGGGCTTCCAGCATGAGCATGCGGTCGCCATCGGGGACGGGTCCGTGGACCAGCGCGCAGTCCACGTCCTGGCGGACAAGAACGCCGTGTGCATCGGCGAGGCCTGCAACGGAAATAACGTCGAATTCCGCTAGCTCTTTCTGCCATTCATTTTCAGCTTGCAGACCGGTACAGGCGCGGATCCACAGGATCTTGGGAAGGGGCATAGAAGTATCGAAATTAGCGTCGAGTTTGAAATCGATTCTAGACGCGATTTGGCTAATAGGCGTTGGCTGGCAAAGGTTAATGCCCCCGAACCACCGTTCGTCGGTATTGCGTTTGCCGACAGGACCGTGGCAGTCTGTTATTGGGCGCAAAGCCGACACGCAATGAGCATTCAAATATATAACGACGGTTTGGCAGGAGCTGCGGCGTCCGAAACCAGTCGCGTGCAGGACGTATCACGTGCGACCACCAGCGGCAGCCACTCCTCCGGGTCCACTGGCGGAGAGGACCAGGTTCAGATTTCCGCGCTGTCTTCGGCACTGTCTGCGCAGGGCAGCCAGCGCGCCGCGCATGTTCAGCAACTGGCGGCGGCATATCAAAGCGGCCGGTACGAGGTGAATTCCACGGACGTGAGCCGCGCCCTGGTGAACAACGCGTTGAAGGCCGGGCCCGCCGAGGGCGAACAGTAATGGCGCCCGACACGGCCATCGCGCACCTCGAACGTGCCCGCTCGGGCATACGGCAAGCGTTGGCGCAATGGGACGCGGCCGATCTCGAGCGAGTGGAAAGTTCCCGCGGACTGCTGGCGGCGGCGTCCCGCGATTTGCGCGTCTTCGAAAGCGCCGTGCGCGCCGGCGACGTTCCCCCGACGGCCGAGCTGCGGTCCACCATTCTGGCGGTGAAACAGGAAGTCGTGCAGGCTACTCGCGTAGTGGACGCGTGCGTGGCGTTCTATCGAGGCCTGGCGGCCCGCATTGGCGGCGCTCCTCCGGTTTACAACGCGGAGGGGCATATCGCCGACGAATCGCCTGGATTGGAACCCGAAGTGCTTGCCTGACGGATCATGCCGAATATCCTCGCGTCGTTGTCGAGTGCCGGAAATGCCCTGGATGTCTTTGAGCAGGCGCTGACCGTCGTCCAGAACAACGTCGATAACTCTTCGACACCCGGGTACGCCACCCAAACTCTGAACCTGGAGGCGCAGCCGCTGGTCACTACGGGAGGCCTGACCGGCGGAGTGGCGGCGCAGGGCTTGCAGGATTCCCGTGACGACTACGCCGAGGAACAGGTCCAACAGCAGACCCAAACCTTGGGGTTATATACCGCGCAGGCCCAGGCAACCGGCACCATCCAGAGTTTCTTCGATGTTTCCGGCACCGGCGGCGTGCCCGCGGCTCTCAATAATCTCCTCAGCGCCTTTTCCGCCTGGAGCGTCACGCCCGATGACGCCACGGCCCAACAGACCGTGCTCTCGAGCGCCCAGGCTCTCGCCAGTTCGATCAACGGCCTGGCCAATTCGCTCTCCAGCACTGCGCAGCAATTCGACACACAAATCGGCTCCACCGTTTCGCAGGTCGACAGCATCGCCACCCAAATCCAGCAATACAACGAGCAGGTAGGGCAGTCGACCACTCCCGACCCCGGAGCCGAAGCGAATTTGTATTCCGCCCTGGATAACCTGTCGCAACTCACCAATTTCACCACCGTGACGCAGAGCGATGGCACGGTTACGGTGATGTTGGGCGGCGGCACTCCGCTGGTGATCGGGGACCAGCTGAATGCGCTCTCGGCATCCGATGCGGTGGCCGACAACCCGCCGGCGACGTACCCCAATTCGCCGCCTAGCGCGGTTATCACCGACTCGCAGGGCGACGATGTTACGTCGCAAATTACCAGTGGACAACTCGGAGGGCTGCTGGACACGCGCAATCAAGTCCTGGGCTCGCTGCTCGGAAATTCGCAGCAGCAGGGGTCGCTGAATCAGTTCGCCCAGACACTGGCCGATACCGTGAACCAGATTCTGGAATCGGGCACGGTATCGACCACCGCCGGCGCCGCGTCAGGCACGGCTCTATTCACCTACACCGCCGGCGACCCCACAGGGGTTGCGGCGAGCCTGGCTCTGAATCCGGCGATTACCCCCAGCCAACTGGCCCCCGTGGATTCCTCGGGCAATGCCAACGGGAATGCCAATCAGCTTGCGGACCTGGGCAGCACCGGCAACACCGCCGGGAGCATCGGCGGCATGAACCTGGTGCAGTTCCTGGCCCAGATGTCGGGCACCGTGGGCCAGGAGAACCAGACCGCCACCACCAACCAGGCCACCCAGCAGCAGATAGCGGCCCAGGCCACCACGCTGCGGGACCAGGTTTCGGGAGTGTCGCTGGACGAGCAGGCCACCGACGTGCTCCAGTTCCAGCGAGCCTATCAGGCTACCGCGCAGGTGCTGACAGTGCTGAATGACGTGCTCGACGACACCATGAACATGATGACCGTAACCACGTAACGGAGTATTAGGAAGATTCCATGTTTCCCAATATCAGCGGAACCACACAGCAGTATCTGGCCGATCTGGACCGGACCGAGACGCAACTGCAGCAGACCACCACCGATATCAGCTCGGGGATCGACGTGCAGCAACCGTCGGACGATCCCGCGGCCATCTCCGAGATTCTGCAGACCGAGACCGCCATTTCGCAGAACACGCAGATCCAGAGCAATCTGACCGGCGTCACCGCGGAAGTGAACACCGCCGACTCGGCCCTCCAAACCGCCGTACAACAGGTGGAAAGCGCTATATCCCAGGCAACGGAGGGGGCCACGTCCACGGCAACTGCCGACACCCGGGCCAACCTGGCTCAACAGGTGGCCAATATCCAGCAGACCCTGGTCGGCATCGCTAACACTACCGCGAACGGCCGCTATATCTTCAGCGGCGACCAGGACACTCAGGCTCCTTACGAACTGGACTCCAGCACGCCAGAGGGCGTGCAGCAGTTGGTGACCAGCTCCTCCACGCGCATGATTCAAAGCGTGGACGGTACGTCGTTCGCCGTGGCCCTTACAGCGCAGCAGATCTTCGATGCCCGCAATTCCGACGGAACGCCGGCCACCGGCAATGTCTTTGCGGCGATCCAGAACCTGGAGACCGCTTTGGCCAACAACGACACGGCAGGCATCACTGCGGCTGCCGGCTCTCTGCAGTCCGCCAGCAGCTACCTGAACGACCAATTGGCGTTCTACGGCGACGTGGAAAATCGCGTGACGGAAGCCACCGAGCTGGCGCAGAAATTTCAAACCCAGGAAAAGACCCAACTGAGCAACTTGCAAGATACCGACATCCCCACCGCGGCCACCGAACTCACCCAACTGCAGACCCAGCAGCAGGCATCCATGTCTGTCGAGGCCAGCGTAGAGCAGATGAAAAACCTCTTCAGCTATCTGGCCTGACGAAAGCCGCGGCCGCCAGGGAGCGGTCTTGGAGCCAACGGCTAAGGGCCGAAAGCGAGGCCATGTCTAGGCCCTTAGGGGCGAAGCCCGACAAATGACTTCCTCGACTCCCATATCCCGCAGGGATATCAAGGCAAAGCCTTGCCTAGTTGGGTTTCGAGTCTCATGGCGCCAGACGGCGCAGCGTCGCCATATTCCGGCGATCGTCGCCGTCCGCTTCCACCGGAGTCTCCGAAATGAAAGTCTTGCCGCGCAGTTTGGGATGCGCCAGCAGCCGGCGGAACGGCTCGCGGCCGATATGTCCCTTGCCGATTTTGGCGTGCCGGTCCACATGCGAGCCTAGCGGCGCTTTCGAATCGTTGGCGTGAAACACGGGCACGTTCTCCAGCCCAAGCACATCGCCGGCCCGGCGGATAGTGCTCCGCAGGCCGGCGGCCGTCACGATGTCGAAACCGGCGGCCAGTAGATGACAGGTGTCGAGACAATAGCCGATGGGCACGCCGGCGCGGCGAATCGCCAGATCGCGGATGGCGCGCAGTTCCTCGAACCGGCTGCCCAGAGCGGAGCCGGAACCGGCGGTATTTTCGAGCAGCACCGTCACCGCCCCGGCGAAGCCGCTTGCCGCCTGGCACAATCCGTCGGCACATGCCGAAATGGCGGCGTCCAAGGCTTGACCTTTGTGGCTGCCGGGATGCACTACCAGAAACTCCGCGCCGACCATGGCCGCGCGATCCAGCTCCCCGCGGAAGGCCGCGATGGATTTGGCGCGAATCTCGGGATCCCGCGAAGCCAGATTTACGAGGTAATTGACGTGGACTACTAGAGGGTGAATGTCGTGTTTGCGGCGAATCGCCTGTACCGCTTCAACCTGCGCCGCGTCAGGCATTCGCGCCCGCCACATCCGCGGACTTGCCGTGAAAATCTGCAGTGTATCGGCGCCGATTTCGGCTGCCCGCAACGCTGCCCTTTCGAGCGAGCCGAATGTGTAAAGGTGAATACCCAGCCGCAGACTTACATCCTACCAGGAGCGGTTATCTTGTTCCGCCAGCCAGACAGGTGAATCGGTCTGCACGGCGGATTCCTTCACGCGTGCTTCGCTGCCATTCCAGTCTATGGGATATTCCCGGAAGCAACGCTTGCAGACGTATTTGCCATGGATCGGCCACATGGCTTCGCTGTGCATGTTCCTACACCACAAATCGGCAATTCGATTCCACATAATACTTACTCCCACTGCCCCTATATTTTCCATGGCAATTTACGTTCCGTAGGTTTTTATCGGCAAACTCTTGACTTTTCCTTAGTTCAAACGTATGATTCAATCAATCGAATGACTGAAACACAGGGTAAAATTCTCGACACCGCGGAACATTTGTTCGGGGAACAGGGGTATGCCGGCACATCCCTTCGCCAGATCATCGCCGCAGCCGGAGTCAACCTGGCCGCCATCCATTACCATTTCGGCAGTAAGGAGGAACTTCTTGACCATCTGGTCAGGCGCAAAGCCGGACCTGTGAACCAGGAACGGCTGGCGCTCCTCGATCGCTACCAAGCCGAGGCAGGAACTGCGCCTGTGCCCGTAGAGAAGCTTTTGAAGGCCTTCCTGGAACCGCCGCTGCTGAGAGTCAAAGAGAATCCCGACTTCGCCAAGTTGATGGGCCGCCTGTACGGCGAGGGGCTGATGCCGTTGATCGCCGAAAGGCATTTTCAGACCGTGGTGAACCGGTTTACCGCCGCTTTCGGCCGCGCCCTGCCCCGCCTGAGCGAGCAGGAACTCGCGCTGCGGCTGCAATTCATGGTGGGCGCGATGGCTCACACCATGTTGTTCGCTTGGCGCCAATTCGCCGCCGACGGCAATCTCCTGGTGCGCGAATTGGTGGCGTTTGTCATTGGCGGGTTGTGCGCCCCCGCAGCAGTAATGGGTGAAAACACCGAGGAAAATAAATGAGAATAGCCTACCTACTCGTGCTCGCGGCAAGTCTGGCCATGGCCGCCGATCCGGTGCAGTTGAGCCTGAAGCGCGCCGTCGACGTGGCTGTTTCCCCCGAAGGCAGCGCCCGAATCCAGCTTGCGGACGAGGCTCTGAAGCAGACGAAAGCCCGCGCGCTCGAGCAGCGGGCCGCGCTCCTGCCCAACGTGGATGCCGCCTTCAGCGATCAGCGCCGCACCGAAAGCCTCGTCGCTGAGGGCCTTAGCAGCGGTCTCTTCAGCTCCGGTTCGCTCTCAGGTTTCAGCTTCCCGACCTACGTCGGACCGTTCACCACCGTGGATGCGCGCGTCACCGGCTCGCAAAGCATTCTCGATTTCAGCACTATCCGCCGGTATCAGGCGTCCAAAGTGGGAGTCACCGCCGCCCGCTCGGATGCCGACGCCACCCAGGAACAGGTGGCCTCACAAGTGGCGCGCGCGTACCTGGCCGCGGTGAAGGGCGATGCCGACGTGGAAACCGCGCAGGCCAACGTAACTCTCTCGGAAGCGCTTCTCAAACAGTCGGAAAACGAAAAAGAGGCCGGCACGGGGACGGGAATCGAGATTACCCGCGCAAGAGTGCAACTGGCCAACGATCGCCAGCGCCTGCTGGTGGCGCAGAATGCCCGTCACACCGCCCACCTGCACCTCCTCCGCGCCATCAACATGCGCCTCGACACGGAACTGGAATTGACCGACAAGCTGCAATATCTTCCCGTGGACGCCGTCACCTTGGATGCCGCCAAGGCGCAGGCCCTGAAGGAGCGCCCCGATCTCAAAGCCCAGCAGGATCGCGAAGCCAACGCGCGGCTTTCGGCCAGCGCCACCAGGCTCGAGCGGCTGCCTTCGCTCGCAGCCTTCGGCGATTATGGCGATATCGGCACCTCGCTCCCGACTTCGGGGCCCACCCGCACCGTTGGAATCCAGGTGAAGGTGCCGCTGTTCGATGGCGGACGGCGCGATGCCCGCCGCGAGGAATCGGCGTCGGAGTACCGCGCCGAAACAGTGCGCACCAACGATCTCAAAGAGCAGATCGAGTTGGACGTGCGGCTGGCGTTCGATAGCCTGCAATCCGCCGATCAGCAGGTGAAAGTCGCCCAGGAGGGCCTGGAACTGGCCAATAACGAGCTGACGCAGGCGCGCCGTCGGTATGCCGCCGGGGTGGCCATCAGCGTGGAGGTCACCGACGCGCAGACGCGCTTGGAGCGCGCCCGCGATAACACCACCGACGCGCTGTACAACTATAACCTGGCGCGCCTCGATCTGGCGCAGTCCATGGGCCGGGTGCGGAGCATGCTGCAATGAAGCCCGGAGCATGGTGCAGTAATCGGAGTCGAACATGAAAAAGCGAATCCTCATCATCCTTGCCGTGGTTGCCGTGGCCGTGGCCGGTGTCTATGCCTATCGCGGCGCCAACAAACCCCCCGAAAACCGCATCGTGGTCTCCGGCAATATCGAGCTCACGGAGGTGAACATCGCCTTCAAAACCGCCGGGCGGCTCATCGAGCGCACCGTCGATGAGGGCGACAGCGTGAAGAAAGGGCAGGTCATCGCGCGGCTCGACCGCGACCAGTTGGTGGCCCAGCGCGACCGCGAGGTGGCCGGCCTGGAATCGGCCGAATCGCAACTGGCGCAGGCGAAAACCGCGCTGGAGTGGGAGAAGGATACTCTCGCCGCCGACATCGAGCAGCGCGCCGGCGACCTGGCGTCCAACGAAGCGCGCCTGGCCGAACTGAAAAACGGCGCCCGCCCGCAGGAAAAACTGGACGCCCAGGCCGCCGTGGACTCGGCGCAGTCGGAAGTGGAGCGCTCCAAGAAGGATTGGGACCGTGCGCAGGTGCTGCACCGCGACGACGACATCTCCACCGCGCAATTCGACCAATACCGCAATCGTTGGGAGACCGCCGTGGCGGCGCTCAACTCCGCCAGGGAGCGCCAGGCGCTGGTGCTGGCCGGCCCGCGCGCCGAAGTGATCAACGCGCAGCAGGCCATGGTGGAACGCATGCGCGGCGCCCTCAAAATGGCGCAGGCCAACGCGCTCGAAATGAAGCGGCGGGAGCAGGAACTGAACACCCGCGCCGCCGAAATCGCCCGTTCCCGCGCCTCCATCGCGCTGATCGACTCGCAGCTTGCCGATACTATCGCCACCTCTCCCGTGGATGGCGTAGTGCTCGTGAAATCGGCCGATCCGGGCGAAATTCTCTCGACCGGCACCACCGTGGTGACTATCGGCGATATCGAGCATCCCTGGCTGCGCGGCTACGTCGACGAAACCGACCTGGGCAAAGTGAAACTCGGCTCCCTGGTGCACGTGACTACCGATTCGTACAAGAACAAGTCCTACACCGGACGCGTAAGCTTCATCTCCTCGGAAGCCGAGTTCACGCCCAAGCAGATTCAAACCCAGCAGGAGCGCGTGAAGCTGGTGTATCGCATCAAAATCGATCTGGACAACTCCAGCCGCGAATTGAAATCCAACATGCCGGCCGACGGCGAGATCGTGTTGAACTAGGAACCGCTTGCTGACGCGCGCGGCTCTGTGCGGAGCCGCGACCGTAAGAGAGCGGTCAACGGAGTCTACTCATGGATGCCATCATCGAAACTCGCGATCTGACCCGGCGCTTCGGCCCCATCGTCGCCGTGGACCGTCTCAACCTCACCGTGCCGCGTGGAGAGATCTTCGGCCTGGTGGGCCCCGATGGCGCCGGCAAAACCACCACTCTGCGCATGCTCTGCGGCCTCCTCGATCCCACCGAAGGCAGCGCGCGCGTGGCCGGCTTCGACGTCGCCCGCCAGTCGCAATCCGTCAAAGACCAGATCGGCTACATGGCCCAGCGGTTCGGCCTCTATGGCGACCTTACCGTCCAGGAGAATATGGATTTCTACGCCGACCTGTTCGGGATCGTGGGCGCGGAGCGCCAGCGCCTCACCGTGGGCCTGCTGCGCATGACCCGCATGGACCCGTTTCGCTCGCGCCAGGCCGGCCGCCTCTCCGGAGGCATGAAACAGAAACTGGCGCTGATGTGCACCCTCTTGCACCGCCCGCAGATTCTCTTTCTGGACGAGCCCACCAACGGAGTCGACCCCGTTTCGCGCCGCGATTTCTGGGCCATCCTGTACCAGTTGCTCAAGGACCGCATCACCATCTTCATGACCACCGCCTACCTCGACGAGGCCGAGCGCTGCAATCGCGTGGGGCTGATGCACAAGGGCAAACTGATTCGCTGTTCGGCTCCCGACGTGATGAAACAGGAGACCGGGTCCGCCAATCTGGAGGGCGCGTTTATCAAGACCATCCACATGGTGGAAGAACAGGCGGCGCGGCCATGAACGGCAACGCGGCGACAGAGGCGCCCACACAGTGGGGAGTGGAGATCCACGATCTGGTGAAGACTTTCGGCTCCTTCGTGGCAGTGGACCACGTTTCGCTGCAGGTGCGGAAGGGTGAGATTCTCGGCTTCCTGGGACCCAACGGAGCAGGCAAATCCACCACTATCCGCATGCTCTGCGGCCTGCTCACCCCCACTTCGGGGCAGGCTTCCGTGAACGGCCTGGACGTGGCCACGCAGCCCGAAGAAATCCGCAAAAACATCGGCTACATGTCGCAGAAATTCTCGCTCTACGACGATCTCACGGTGGAAGAGAACATCGATTTCTTCACTGGCATGTACGGAGTTCCGCAAGAAGTGCGGGCCCAGCGGAAGCAATACGTGCTCGAAATGGCCAACCTGACCGGACGCCGCGATGCTCTCACCCGCACGCTTTCCGGCGGCTGGAAGCAGCGCCTGGCGCTGGGCTGCGCCCTCGTGCACGATCCGCCGATTCTCTTTCTCGACGAGCCCACTTCGGGTGTCGACCCCATCGCGCGGGGCAAATTCTGGGGGCTGGTCCACGACCTCTCCGAATCCGGCCACACGGTCTTTGTCAGCACCCACTATATGGACGAGGCCGAGTACTGCCACCGCGTCGCGCTCATGTATCGCGGCAAAGTGATTGCCCTGGGCACTCCTTCGGAGCTGAAGCATGGTCTGGACACTCACTTTTTGCTCAACTTGAACTCGGCCCAACCGCTCGAAACCATGCGGGCGCTGGAAAGCCTGCCGGGCGTGCTCGATGTCGCCATTTTCGGCCGCGGCCTGCACGTCATGGTAGACGATTTGGACGCCACCAGCGCCCGCATACGCCAGGCGCTGGCCGCCAAGACCATCGCCGTCGAAAGCCTGGAACGAATCACGCCTTCCATGGAAGATGTCTTCGTCGCGCTCATCGAAGCGGAAGAAAGGAAAGCCGCATGAGTTATCGCCGCCTGCGCGCCATGTTCGTCAAGGAGCTGCATCACGTCACGCGCGACTCGCGCAGTCTCGGCATGGCTCTGGCCATGCCCATGATGATGCTGCTGCTGTATGGCTACGCCCTTTCGCTCGACGTGGACCATATTCCGACCCTGGTCTACGACCAGGATGGCACCACCGCCAGCCGCAACCTGACGCGCCAATTCCAGGGCTCGCGGTATTTCGATATCGTCGGCTTCGTCAACGATTACCGATCCATCGAGCACGCCATCGACAAAAGCCGGATCCTGATGGGCGTGTCGATTCCACGCGGCTTCGGCAAGGATCTGGAAGCCGGCTCCGGCAAGGTGCAACTGCTCGTCGATGGCAGCGATTCCAACACCGCCTCCATCGCCATGGGCTACGCCGAAAGCGTGGTGCAAAGCTACTCCGCCGGGGTACAGCACGAAGTGATCAACCACAAAGGCATGCATCCGCCCGGGCCCATCGATGCGCGCATGCGCGTGTGGTACAACAGCTCGCTCGAATCCAAGAATTTCATCGTGCCCGGTCTGGTCGCGGTAATCATGGTGATTCTGGCGGGACAACTAAGCTCCCTTACCATTGCTCGCGAGTGGGAAATGGGCACCATGGAACAGGTGCTTTCCACTCCGCTGCGGCCCACCGAAATCGTGCTCGGCAAGATGTTGGCGTACTTCCTGGTGGGACTGGTGGATTCAGCCATCTCTATCACCGTAGCCATTACCATCTTTACCGTGCCCTTCCGCGGCAGCTTCCTGGTGCTGGGCGTTTCCACTTGCGCGTTTCTCTGGTGCGCGCTGTTCACGGGAATCTGGGTCTCCGCCGGTTGCCGCACGCAGGTGCAGGCCTACCAGTTCGGCATTTTGGTTTCCTTCCTGCCCGGCTTTCTGCTCTCCGGGTTCACGTTTTCCATCGATACCATGCCCAAATTCATCCAGGGGCTGAGCTACTTCTTTCCGGCGCGCTACTACGTCACCATCGTGAAGGGCGTGTTTCTCAAAGGTGTCGACTTCCGCATTCTCTGGGGGGAAATGGGCTTTCTGGTGCTGTACGGATCGCTGATATTCTGGCGGACGGTCCGAAAAATGAATCAGAAGGTGGCCTGACCATGCGAGAACGAATCCGGACCATTCTGCGAAAGGAGTTCATTCAGGCGCTGCGCGAGCCACGCATGCGTTTTCTGCTGTTTTTCCCGCCGCTGATCCAGTTGGTGGTTTTCGGGTATGCCGTCACCCTCGACGTCGACCACGCGCGCATCGGCTGGATGGACATGGACAACACGCCCGAGAGCCGCGCGCTGGAGGCGCGTTTCGTCGGTTCCGGACGTTTCGACGTAGTGTCCACTCCGCGCAGCGAACTGGATACGCAGAGCTTGCTCGACCGCGGCCAGGCGCACGCCGTAGTGCGCGTGCTGCCCGGCTTTGCCCGCGACCTGGCCCGAGGGCGCCCGACCGAAGTGCAGGTGCTGCTCGACGGCACCAACTCCAACACCGCGTCGCTGGTTTCCGCGTATGCCCAGCAGGTAATCGCCGCCTATTCGGACGACGTGATGACCGGCCAGACCAAAAACAAGCAAACCATCAAGGTGGAGATCCGCGGTCCCGGCGTGACGCATGAGGTGATCACTCCGGCGGCGCCGGAAAGCCGCGTCTGGTTCAATCCCGACCTGTACAGCCGCAACTATTTCGTGCCCGGCGTGGCCGCCAACATTCTGTTCATGGTTACCCTGATGTTGACTTCGCAGGCCATCATTCGCGAAAAAGAGATCGGCACCATGGAACAGCTCATGGTGACGCCTATGCGGCCCATCGAACTGATGCTCGGCAAGACGCTGCCCTTTGCCCTGGTCGGAATGGTCAATTTGCTGGTCATCGCCGGCGGCGCGCTGCTGATTTTTCACGTCCCGTTCCGCGGCAACTTCTTCCTGCTGCTGTTCTGCGCCACCTTGTTCCTCATGACCAGCCTGGGTGCGGGCCTGCTTCTATCCACCATCTCTCATACGCAGCAGCAGGCCAACATGGGCTCATTCTTCTTCACCACACCGTCGTTTGTAATGAGCGGCTTCATGTTTCCCATTCGCAACATGCCTCTAGGGGTGCAATATCTCGCCTATTTGAACCCGCTGCGTTATTTCATGGAGATTGTCCGCGGCATCTTTCTGAAAGGTGTCGGCGTCAGCGTGTTGTGGCCGCAAATGTTGTGCCTGTTCGTCTATGGAACTGGCATTCTTCTGTTCAGCGCGGCGCGATTCCGGAAAACCCTGGATTAGATTTTCGGACGCCGAAAGCCTGGCTAACTAAAGAGGGACTTGCCAAAAAACCAAGTTGCGCGGCGGCCACAGTCGGCAGAAATACCATTGCCGTGTTCTCTTGCACTTGCAAGATTCGTTCGTTCCGTTTCTGCCTGTTTGGCAGGCATTTCTGCGCAAGTCGAGTAATACTGCAAGTTCCTCTAAAGCCCGCCCCACCCAAGACGCCTTGATCCTGTGGTGGGGCGGCCCCCCAAACCGCATTTGTGTTCGCCCGCCGCTCTGCGCCACTATAGAAATGAATGGCTACCGCTACTCTCTCCCAATTCCGCAATGAGCCCGTTACCGATTTCTCCCAGCCCGCCAACCGGCGCGCAATGGAGGAAGCACTGAAGAAAGTCCGCGCCGAGTTCGGCCGCGAATACCCGCTGCGTATCGCGGGCCAACAGATCTTTACCGGCGACAAGCTGATTTCCGTCAATCCTTCGAACACCAGCGAAGTGGTGGGCATCCATCATAAGGCCTCCGCCGAACTGGCCAACCGCGTGGTGGACGGATCCTATGCGGCCTTCCCGAAATGGGCGGCCACCCCGGAAAAAGAGCGCGTCCGCATGACCGTGGAACTCGCCCGCCTCATCCGCCTCCGCAAGTTCGAATTCGACGCCTGGCTGGTATACGAAGCCGGCAAAACCTGGCCCGAGGCCGACGCCGACGTCTCCGAAGCCATCGATTTCTGCGAGTACTACGCCCGCGAGATGGAGCGGCTCGCCGGTCCGCAACCGGTGGTCCAACTGCCCGGCGAGCTTGACGAGATGATTTACATCCCGCTGGGCGTCGGAGTGGTCATTCCGCCATGGAATTTCCCGCTGGCCATCATGGTGGGGATGACCGTAGCCTCGCTGGTCACCGGAAACGTCGCCATCGTCAAACCCTCCAGCGAAACCCCGACCATCGGCGCCAAATTCGCCGAAGTGCTGCTCGAAGCCGGCTTCCCGCTTTCCAGTTTCACGCTCCTCACGGGCAGCGGCGCGGCGGTGGGTGACGTGCTGGTCAAGCATCCCAAAACGCGCTACATCTCTTTCACCGGTTCCCGCGACGTGGGCCTGCGCATCAATGAACTGGCCGCCCAAACGCAGCCGGGGCAGATCTGGATCAAACGCGTGATCGCCGAAATGGGCGGCAAGGACGCCATCGTCGTGGACGCCGATGCCGATCTCGACAAGGCGGTGGACGGCGTGCTTTTCTCGGCCTTCGGCTACCAGGGGCAAAAATGTTCCGCCTGTTCGCGCGCAATTGTCGACGCCTCGGTGTACGACCGGTTCCTGGAAAAGCTGGCGCCGAAAGTCAAGGCCATCAAGGTTGGCGATTCCGCCGATCCGGGGAATTTTATGGGCCCGGTGATCAGCGCCGGAGCCCGCAAGACCATTCTTGAATACATCGAGGTCGGCAAGCAGGAAGGCCGGCTGGTGACGGGCGACGCTCCCGTTCCAGAGAGCGGCTATTTCATCGCGCCCACCGTCATCGCCGACATCCAGGCCAAGGACCGCATTTTCCAGGAGGAGATTTTCGGCCCGGTTTTGGCTGTTGCCAAGGCGGACAACTTCGAGCACGCCCTGGAATTGGCCAACGACTCGCAATACGGGCTGACCGGAGCGGTTTTTTCCAATAACCCCGAACACCTGCGGGAAGCCAAGCACCGATTCCACGTGGGTAACTTGTATTTCAATAGGAAATGCACCGGCGCCATGGTCGGCGCGCACCCCTTCGGCGGCTTTAATATGTCCGGAACGGATTCCAAGGCGGGCGGTCCCGATTACCTGCTGCTGTTTTTGCAGGCCAAGTCAGTCGCGACAAAGGTATAATGGAATCAATAACGTATCGATCGGAACTGCCTATCTCGGGTTAATTCCGTAGGGTTAACCCTCTAATTGTTGACGGCCCGTTTGCCGATCATTGATAATAGGTCGTCAAAGAATGATACGTTTCTTACTGCCGCTCGCGGCCGCTGGCCTCATGATCGGCGCCCAGTTTGCAGTGGCGCAAGCCCAGGGGACTTCGTCCGCCGCCACGAAGAAAGCGGCGGCCAAAAGGACCGCCGTTAGGCGGGCGCCGCCGCCGGTGGATCCCACCGAGGGCGACAATGTAGACGGCGAAGATCTCACCGTCCGCCGCGCCGCAGTCGCGGCATTGGGAACCACCCGCGGCAGCGTGGTGGTGGCCGATCCGAACACCGGGCGCATTTTGAGCATGGTGAATCAGAAGCTGGGGTTGCAGGCGGGCTTTACGCCCTGCTCTACCATCAAACTGGTCACCAGCCTGGCGGCGCTCAACGAGCATGTAGTGGAGCGCGACACCGTGATCCACTTGGGCCGGTACACCAGTTTCACCCTGACCACGGCCATCGCCCATTCCAACAACGAGTATTTCGCGACGCTGGGCAATCGCCTGGGCTACGAGCGGGTCACGCACTATGCGCAAATGCTCGGTTTAGGCGAGAAGGCCGGCTGGGATATTCCCGGCGAGCAGCCGGGCAGCATCGCGTCGGCGCCCCCGAAGGCCGGCGGGATGGGAATGATGACTGCCTTCGGAGAGGGCTTCCTGGTGACGCCGCTGGAACTGACGGCCTTGATCTCTTCCATTGCCAATGGTGGCACCTTGTACTATTTGCAATATCCGCGCAGTGACGAGGACGTCTTCCATTTCACTCCCAGGGTAAAGCGGTCGTTGGATTTGGACCCGCAGGATTTCGCCGATCTCAAGATCGGCATGCGCGGCGCTGTGGATTTCGGAACGGCGACGCGAGCCGGCTATGCTCCGGACGAACCGGTCCTCGGCAAGACGGGCACCTGCACGGATTTCAACTCCGCCAGCCACATGGGTTGGTTCGGCTCCTTTAACGACGTCGGGAACCATCAATTGGTGGTAGTGGTGATGCTGGCCGCGGTCAACCGGTCGGTCAACGGTCCGGTGGCCTCCGGGGTGGCAGGGGCGATTTACAAGAGTCTCTCGGAACAGCGCTACTTCACCACCGACGGAGGAGATAAGCGTCCCACGGCGTTCCCGATTTTGGTCAGCACGCCGGGGAAATAGCTCTCAGCACCGCTGACGCGCCTGCGACGCTATCCATGGAGCCACTGAGTGGCTGGCGGGCTGAAGCCGGCTGAGCCCGCCCCGCCGTCGCGCTGCACTCTTCGTGGGGCGGCATGCGGAGCAAACCGTCCGTGAAGCAGTCAGTGGAGAGCTTTACCCCCCAACCGCGGGTTCTCCAGCCAGCTCCATCGTGTCCAACCCGACTCCGGGCGCCGGCAACTGCACCACGAAACGCGTCCCCTTGCCGGGAGTGCTGTCCACGTCGATTCTCCCGTGGTGGGCTTTCACGATCCACGCCACGAAGCTGAGCCCCAGCCCCAGACCCTGTTCCGGGCCGGGCGCGGTGCCCGAACCGGGGACACGGTAGAAGCGGTCGAAGATATGCGGCAGGTGTTCGGTGGCGATGCCCCGGCCGGTATCCTCCACCACAATCTCCACGAATTCGGGCGAATTACTCAACCGCAGCCGAACCTCGCCTCCTTCGGGAGTGAACTTGATGGCATTGGATAGCAGATTGGTGATCATGCGTTCGATCTGCACGCGGTCGCCCTCGATGAAGCACTCGTCGGGCAGGTGCGCGGCGAGGCGTACGCCGGCTGCCTCGGCGGGTATCTGAAACTGCTCCACTAGGTCCGAGGCCACCTCGCAGAGATTCAGCCGCGACTTCTGTAGGAGCACCTGGCCCGATTCGGCTTGCGACAGCAGCAGCAGCGCGCGCACAATTTGCGAGAGCCGGTCGATGTCCTGCAGCGCGTTGAACATCGCCTCGCGGTACTGATCGGTGGTCTGTGCTGTGAAAAGCGCCACTTCGAGTTGGCCGCGAATTCCCGTAATGGGCGTGCGCAGCTCGTGAGAAACGTCGGCCGAGAACTGTTTCATCTGCTGGAACGAGGATTCCAGGCGCTCGATCATGCGGTTGAAGGTGAGAATCAGGTAGTCCAGCTCGTCGCCGGTTTCGCGGGTGGGGATGCGCAGGCTGAGGTTCGACCCGGAGATGCGTTGGGCCGCGCGCGCGATATCCCGCACGGGAGTGAGCGCGCGTCCCGCCATTACCCACCCAAGGAACGAGCCCAGGATGAGAGCGCCGGGGATCACGACCACGTAGACCCAAGTGAATTGGCTCAGAGTCCTGTCGTTGCCGGCGAGAGAAGTGCCGATCGACACGTAGTACGGCACATGATGGCCCGGCTCGAATCGCCCTTCATCTTGAATGACACAGGACAGGATCAGGTAGCGATTGCCATCCGGATCCTTCCGGATGGACCAGAATGTCTTGCGCGGTTGGGCCACCCTGGCGCGCACGACATCCGGTTTTTCGATGCCGATACTCTCGTAGGTCGAAGAGACCTGCCGATCCCCGGTCTTGACGTCCTGAATTACATTGCCGTCCCGGTCGGTGATCAGAAAGATCTTCTGGATGTCGAGAGCCGCGGTTTTTTCGTCCGGGTCGTCTTCATCGTAGTACCAGTTGGCGCCATTCTGCCCCTTCACCGGCCCCTCTTCCGACCCGGTATCGATGCGTAGCATACCGGCCTTCAGGCTTGCCAACTCTTCGTTCAATTTATCTTGCGCCTGGGTATTGAGCGTGCCCTCCAGGCGTGCGTGGAACACGGCCGCCAAACCGGTAAGGAAGATGGCGAAAAATAGCGCGTACGCCACCATCAGGCGGGTGCGCAGGCCGCGGATGGCGACCATCCGCCGCCGCACCAGGTGCGAGAGACGGCGGAGGTCGCGGAGTCCTTTCACGTCACACCTGCGGCTGTTCTGCGGGCTTCTCGGGCACTTCGATCATGTAACCGATGCCCCGCACGGTCTGGATCAGCTTCTGTTGGAAGCGGTCGTCGATTTTGCTGCGTAGGTGGCGGATGTAGACGTCCACAATGTTGGTGAGGCCGTCGTAATCCATGTCCCACACGTGCTCCACGATCATGGTGCGGCTCAGCGGACGGCCGCGGTTGCGCATCATGTATTCGAGTATGCCGAACTCCTTGGGCGCCAGGTCGATGGTCTCGGCGCCGCGCAGGACCTTGCGGCGGATGCAGTCGAGAGTCAGATCGGCCACCTGCAGCTTCTCGGGCGTGGGCTGGCCGCGGCGCAGGAGGGCGCGCACCCGCGCCAGGAGTTCCACGAACGCGAACGGCTTCACCAGGTAATCGTCGGCTCCCTGTTCGAGGCCGCGGACGCGGTCGTCCAGCGTTCCGCGCGCGCTCAGAATGAGGACCGGCGGACCGGTCTTGCGGTTGCGGACTTTCTCGAGCACCTGCAGCCCGTCCATATCGGGCAGCATCAGGTCGAGAATCACCAGATCGTAGTCCGCGGAATGCACGTTTTCGAGCGCCGCGGCGCCGGTGGGCGCGGCGTCCACCGCGTATCCCGCGCCTTGGAGGCCGCGGCACAGAAAGTCGGCGATGCGCTTTTCGTCTTCGACGACCAGGATCCTCATGTTGTTCTCAGCTTAGCAAAATCGGCTTTTAGTACCTAACTAACGCGCCTGCGGCGCTATCCATGGAGCCACTGACTACTGCCCATGCCGACGATGAAGGCAGGCGAGCGAGCCCCGCCCCACCATCCGACAGCGCTGCACTCTTGGTGCGGCGGGCTGAAGCCCGGCTTCAGGCCGCCAGGGCCGCATGCGGAGCAAGCCGTCCGTGAAGCAGTCAGTGGAGAGTGATTGGAAACCCGCGACTGGCCCGTTACCGATCGGCCGCGGCAATGCCATCCTGTCGGGCATGGCCCCCCGGGCTTCCTAACGGAATGAAAACCTTCCGTGGGGCAGGGCAATTGTGCTTGTGCCCACAGGGCGCCCACGACGGGGTTTTCGACCGTGCCCTACTTAAACCGCAACGTGATGCGCGTTTCTTGCGGGCCGTATCGCAGCTCCAGGTCCTTCAGCTTCTGCTTCTCCATGGGGTAGTAGAGCAGGCCGCTGGCGGGCTTGTCGATCTTCTGTTCCACCAGGATTTTGTCCGCCAGCACCTTTTCGAGCGGGTTTTGCGGGACCGTGGCCGGATTTTGCACTTTCACCTGCGTGACGCCGGGATCGTTGCTGCCGCTTCCCATGCCGCTGCCCATGCCGCCGATCATGACTCCGGTCTTGCTTTGCTTCGCCCCGGTCTGCGTCACTATGAGGGCTTCGCGGCCGGCAATCTGGCTGGCGGCGAAGGGCGTGACCTTCTCGCCATTGGTGTCGGTGTGAAGCACAAAGTCGTCGCGGTCGATGTTGATGGTCTTCCCGTACTTTGGTTCCACTTTTACCTCGGCCACGATGTAATGTCCCCCCAGGTCGTCGCCGATTAACTCTTTGACGTCGGACGGAGCGGTGTAAAGCGTGACGGAGAGGATCAGATCCTCATTTTCGCCGCGGCCGGAGCCTACGGTTTGTTTCTTGGCCGGTGCGCCCAGCAGGAGCGCCGGCAGGAGTGCGAATGCAATCACACGACCAACCATGGGTAAAGAGCCTCTGGAGCGATTATACCGTCCGATTGCTACAATGGTCCTTTCACCCCACCTAGGAGTTAATACCCGACATGGACGAAAAGGAGCGCTCACGCGCGTTGGAAAATGCTCTCAGCCAGATTGAAAAGCAATTTGGCAAGGGCTCGATCCTGCGACTCGGTTCAAAGGACGCGATTGTACCGGTTTCGGTGATCTCGACCGGTTCGATATCCCTGGACGCCGCTCTGGGGGTGGGTGGCCTGCCGCGCGGCCGCGTGATTGAAGTTTTCGGCCCGGAATCGTCGGGCAAGACCACCATCGCGCTGCAGGTGATCGCGGAGGCGCAGAAGAAGGGCGGGATCGCAGCCTTCATCGACGTGGAGCACGCGCTCGACCCGCAATACGCCAGGAAACTCGGCGTGGACATCGACAATCTGCTGGTTTCCCAACCCGACTACGGCGAGCAGGCCCTGGAAATCACCAATACGCTGACGGCTTCGGGACAGATCGACGTGCTGGTGGTCGACTCGGTGGCGGCTCTGGTGCCCAAAGCCGAACTCGAGGGCGAAATGGGCGACAGCCACATGGGGTTGCAGGCGCGGCTGATGTCGCAGGCCCTGCGCAAGCTCACGGGCGTGGTGTCGCGCTCGCGGACATGCCTGATCTTCATCAATCAGATCCGCGAAAAAATCGGCGTGATGTTCGGCAACCCGGAAACCACCACCGGCGGCCGGGCTTTGAAGTTCTACTCGTCAGTGCGTCTGGATATCCGGCGCATCGCGGCCATTAAAGACGGCGAAACGGTGGTCGGCAATCGCACCAAGGTGAAAGTGGTGAAGAACAAGGTGGCCTCGCCGTTCCGCGAAGCCGAGTTCGACATCATCTACGGCGAGGGGATATCCAAGGAAGGCGATCTGCTGGATCTTGGCGTGGCGCAAAACATGGTGGAGAAGAGCGGATCCTGGTTCAGCTACAAAGGGGAACGGATCGGCCAGGGCCGCGAGAATGCGCGCCAGTTCCTCAAGGACAACACCGATATCCGGCAGAGTATCGATACCGAGCTGCGTAAGACGCTGGGCCTGGTGAAGGCGGACGCGGCGCCCGCGCCGGTCGATTCGCCCATGCCGGCGGCCGCGGCCGCTGGAAAGCCCGCGGCAACGCGGAAGTAGTCTTGGGCGGGCTGAAGACCGTCCCACTCGTGGGGCGGGCTTCAGCCCGCCGTATTCTTCGCGATGACCGAGGAGCAACGGCAACGCGCCATTCGTCTCCGCTTGGCCCGATCGGAACAACGGCGCCGTACCCCCCTGCCAACTGGCTTCGCGGCGCTCGATTCCGCGCTCAATGGCGGATTGCCGCGTTCGGCCATTGTGGAAGTGTTTGGCCCGTCGTCCTGCGGGAAAACCACGCTGGCGCTCCAGATCGTCGCACGCGCGCAGAAGAACCAGGCAACCGCCGCTTGGATCGACGCCGAACATGTGTTCGATGCGCCCTATGCGTCCAGCCTGGGCGTCCGGGTCGAGGAGATGCCCCTGGCGCAGCCGGAATCGGCGGAACAGGCCCTCGAAATTGCGTGCAAGCTGGCCGGTTCCAACGCGGTGGACTTGGTTGTTGTGGATTCCGCGGCGGCGCTGGTGCCCCGGCTCGAACTGGAATCCGGGATGGGCGATAGCGGCGGCGGCCTGCACAGCCGTGTGCTGGCTTCGGGGCTGCGAAAACTCGCTCACATTGTGGGAAAGAGCGGCACGGTGGCCGTATTCCTCAACCAGACGCGCTCCCGGAAGCAGGCATCGGGCGGCGAAGAAGAAACCAGCGCCGGCGGGCCGCCGCTGAAGCTTTACGCCGGCGTGCGCCTGGCTCTCGTCTCGCAGACGGACGGCCAAGTATGCTTCCGGGTGCTGAAAAACAAGGCCGCGGCGGCCTTTCGGGAAGGCCAGCTCCGGCGCGCGCGGAGCGGAGAATTCGTGGAAAGCCCGTAAAATGGGGCTTTCCGCCACGGTTATTCAAAAAAACAGCGAAAAACAGGCTATTTTGAGCGCATTTCGCTTTACATCGCATATCCCTTCCCTTATGATTGATATCGTTCGGATTCGTTCGGGAGAACGTAAAAGTCGAAAAATGTTTTGGATGGTTTTACGACGGGAGAATTAAAGGAGACTTTATGGCAACTCAAAGAATGACCCAGACGCAACTGGTGAGATCGCTGGCCGAGCAAGGCGGAATCAACAACAAACAGGCGCGCGAGATCCTGGATAAGCTGGCCGCAACGGCCATCGCCGAAGTGAAGAAGAACGGTGTCTTCGTGCTTCCGGGGATCGGCCGCCTGGTAAGAGTGGATCGCAAGGCTCGCACGGGGCGCAACCCGGCGACCGGCGAAACCATCAAGATCCCGGCCAAGAAGGTCGTGAAATTCCGCGTGGCCAAGGCCGCGAAAGACGCGATCGTTCCGCCCAAGAAGAAATAACCGGGAAACAACCCTAAGAAAAGACGAAACCCCGCGAGATCCGGTCGGACCCGCGGGGCTTTTTGTTTAGCTATATCCTGAAGCCGAGCTGGAACCAGCCCCACTTGCGGGCTGTTCACGAAGCCTATTCCTACTTCTTCTCGTCGTCTTTATGCTCTTCTTCCTTCAAGGCTGTCTTGAAGTTCCGGATCCCTTCGCCCAGACCTTTCCCGAGTTCCCCGACCTTCTTGCCGCCGAACAGTACAAGTGCCAGCACAAGGATCGCAGCGACCTCGGGGCCGCCTAAGCCAAACAGACCGGCGGCTTGAATGCCAGCGGGTTCCATACGGCCTCCTTACAACGCCCATTGTAGCGGATTTGTGCGCCTTTTCGCTTTGGGGGCGCCTCTGTCCCACTAACGGCCGGAATCTTCGCGAGCCGCGGCGATTCTCGCGAACCTAGGCCGCTGAGACGCCGATGCCGCAGTCGGCGCGGCGTGGGTTTACCGGAACACGGTGCGTCGCAGGTTCACCAAGTCCTGCCGCATGCCGTTAGAGTAGGGCGCCATGAAGACATTCACGGCAAACCAGATGGTGCCGATAGACAATAGGGCCTGCGTGACACGGTTCTTGCCGAAAATGAGCCGCAAAACGATGGCCGCCAAGAATGGCATGATGGCGGTCACCACCCTGGCATACGGACTGAGGCGGTCGAGAATTGTCCCCGGCGACATTTGTCAAGAGTGTATCCCGCGCCCACTTTGGCGGATCAAGCTATCAACGGTTAGGGCCGGGCTGTTTACCGCAGTTGATCGTGCGCGATGCGGGATAATGGACAGGAAGCGCGCTATGGACTTCGCCCAGGAGCTCAAATCCCGCGTCGACATCGTCTCCGTCATCGGGGAGCGGGTGCGGCTTCGCAAAAATGGGCCCAACAGCTACAAGGGTTTGTGCCCCTTCCACACCGAAAAAACGCCCTCGTTTAACGTCTCCCCCATCAAGCAGTTCTACTATTGCCACGGTTGTCATGCGGGCGGCGACGTGTTTAAGTTCGTCATGGAAATCGAGGGAGTCACCTTCCCCGAGGCTCTCAAGGAACTGGCCGAGCGCAATGGCATCCCCGTTCCGAAGCGCGCGCAATACGCCGACGACGAGTCGCGGCTGCGTGAGGCCGCGTTCCAGATGCATGAGATCGCCGCCGAGAGCTTCCGCGCCAATCTCCACGGCCCGGCCGGCGAGACGGCGCGCGCCTACCTGGTTCGCCGCGGCCTCAAGCCGGAGACCGTTGAGCAGTTTGGGCTGGGATATTCCGACCGCTCCGGGCACGCGCTTTCGCGCCTCCTCGAACAGCGCAAATTCACCGGCGCGCAAATCAAAGAGGCGGGGCTGGCGCGCAATCGTGACGATGGCAGTTTCTACGACTATTTTCGCGGCCGCCTGATGTTTCCCATCCACAACGAAATGGGCAAGGTCATCGGCTTCGGCGGACGCGGATTGTCGGACGAGGACGTTCCCAAGTACCTGAATTCGCCCGAAACACCCATCTATAAAAAGAGTAAGGTGGTCTTCAATCTCCACCGCGCGAAGGAGGCGATCCGCAAAGAAGACCGCGCGATTCTGGTGGAAGGCTACATGGACGTCATCGGGGTGGCCGCCGCCGGTTTTCGCGGCGTGGTGGCAAGCTGCGGGACGGCGCTGACTCCCGACCAGGTGCGCGCCATCAAACGGCACACCGACAAGATGGTGGTGAACTTCGATCCCGACGCAGCCGGCGAGAAGGCCGCGGAGGGCAAGCTTCCCATCCTGCTGGAAGAGGGACTGCAGGTGCGCATCGTGGAACTGGATGGCGGCCTCGATCCCGACGAGTATTGTAAGGAGCGCGGCGCGGAGGCGTACCGGGCGCGGCTGGATGGCGCCAAGGGGTATTTCCATTGGCTGGCGGACCGGGCGCGGTCCCAATACGATCTACGCACCACCGAAGGCCAGGTCGCGGTACTGCGGTATCTGCGGCCGGCCGTGCAGAGAATTCAGGACAAGCTCGAGCGCATGCAGGTGGCCAATGAACTCGCGGGTTATGTGGGCGTCGACCAGCGCGTGGTGCTCGATGCGTTCAAGAAGTCGGTGGCCGACCGCAACGAGCGGCCCATTGAGATGCCCGCTGAAATGGTCCGTCCCGACGAGAAAGGGCTCTTGAACGTTCTGCTCTCCGATATCGAGGGGCGCGACGCGCTGCTCGACGAGTTGTCCAAAATCGAAGTTCTGCAGCGCCTGGCGGCGCGGCGAATTTTTCAGGTGATTCTGACGGTTCACGCGGCCGGTGCGCCGCTCACTTTCGATGCCGTCAACAGCCGCCTGGAGGAGCCGGACCAAAGACTCCTGGCTGTTGCGGTGCTGTCGGCCGAAGGAGAAGGGCATGATTTCACGCTGGAATACGGCATGCAGTGCCTGGACAGTTTGCGCCGCTCCGACTACCAGCAGAGGGTGCAGGAATTGAAGCGGCGCATCAAGGAAGCGGAGCGGACCGGCAATCTAGCCGAAGCCCTGGGTCTGGCGCAGGAGTTACAAAGGCTGGAGCGCCGCCCGGGTGGTACCGGTTAGCAGTCACTTACAAAAACCGGCGGCGCGCCGTGGTGTACAATAATCTGGATTCTTCTCCCACGGGGGATACGGGGCTTCAGTGGCGCTTGAGGACAAATACGACGGGCTTCAGAAGCTCGTGCAACTGGGTAAGGAAAAGGGCTACGTCCTGTACGACGAGGTCAGCGAAGTTCTGCCCGGCGATTTGCCCGGTGGCGCCGAGCTCGAAGATGTCCTCGCCGGCTTGGATACCGCTGGCATCGAAATCCTGGAAGAGCCCAAGGACTTCGACAAGAAGATCGAGGAAGCGGAGGAACTGCTCGATCTCGACCTGCCCGTGGGAGTCGGCGAAAAAGTCAACGACCCGGTGCGCATGTACCTGCGGGAAATGGGCACCGTCCCGCTGCTCACCCGCGAAGGCGAAGTGGAGATTGCGCGGCGCATCGAGCGCGGGCAGAGAACCGTGCTCAAATCCCTTTCGCGCGCTCCCCTGGTGATTCAGGAAATCATTGCCATGGGCGAAGAGATGTCTCGCGATACCATCTCCGCGCGCGACGTCATCCAGATTCCCGATCCTAATCTGACCGACGAGCTGGTGGAGGAGAAGCGGCAGGAATTTACCCTGGCTATCGAAGAGATCGCGCGCTACTATCGCAAGATTCTGCAATGCCGCCAGAAGTTGCAAGCGATTCCGCGAGCCATGAAGCCGAAGCAGTACCGGCGGCAGCTCTGGGAGTTGGGCCGGCTGGTGATCCGCACGTCGCGGCTGATGCGCGCGGTCAAGTTTCAAAGCCCGGTGGTGCGCCACCTGATCGACCGCATCCGCGTCGCGGTAGACGATCTCAAACCTCTGGAACGCGAAGTCACGCGCATTCAAAAAAAGCTGGAGACGTGGTCCGGCGGGCGCGGGGAAGGGATGAAAGAGCTCCGCAAGGAGCAGCGCTTCCAGGGTCAGAAGCTCCAGCAACTGGAGGAGGAGTTTGGGGCGTCAGCCGCCGAATTGCGGCGCACCCTCGAAATCATCACCCAGTCGCACCAGGAGGCCGAGGCGGCCAAGCGGGAACTGATCGAGGCCAATCTGCGCCTGGTGGTGAGCATCGCCAAGCGTTACACCAACCGCGGCCTGCAATTTCTCGACCTGATCCAGGAAGGCAACATCGGCTTGATGAAGGCCGTGGATAAGTTCGAGTACCGGCGGGGTTATAAGTTCTCCACTTACGCCACGTGGTGGGTACGCCAGGCCATCACGCGAGCCATTGCCGACCAGGCGCGGACCATCCGCATTCCGGTCCACATGATTGAGACCATCAACAAGTTGATCCGGACCTCACGGCAGATGGTGCAGGAACTGGGCCGCGAACCTACCAACGAGGAACTGGCCAAGCGTCTGCAATTGCCGGTCTCCAAAGTGCGCAAAGTACTGCGCGTGGCGCAGGAGCCGATTTCGCTCGAGACGCCCATCGGCGAAGAGGAAGAGTCCCACCTGGGCGATTTCATCGTGGATCAGAACGGCATCTCGCCGTCGGACGCCGTGATCAATCTGAATCTGCGGGAGCAGACCGCGCAGGTGCTGAAAACGCTTACTCCGCGCGAAGAGAAGATCATTAAGATGCGGTTCGGCCTGGAAGACGGCAGCGAGCACACTTTGGAGGAAGTAGGGCAGAACTTCGCGGTGACCCGCGAGAGAATCCGGCAAATCGAGGCCAAAGCATTGCGCAAATTGCGCCATCCCAGCCGCAGCCATCGCCTGCGCGCGTTTCTGGAGAACGGAACGCGCAACGGGTAGGGTTTACCGCGAAGACACGGCGTGGCGAAGCCGCAACCAAAACAAGGTTCACCGCAGAGCAGACGACCGGGCACGCCCGGTTTGGAGGGGAAGAAACTCGGCTGCGGCGGCCGGTTTTTTTGCCTCCGCCGTGGGGTACGCCAAGTCCTTTGTTTCCAACAATCATAAATTTTGTTTCTTAGGAGCCGCCGAGACGCAGAGAAAGACAAAAGCAAAGGAAAACCGGAGAGCGCTGAGGTGGCGGAGGTCGCTGGGGGGTATAGACCTGGGGTATCAGCGTTTCAGTGGCCTCGATTCGCGAGAATCGTCGCGGCTTGCGAAGATTCTGGCCGTTAGGTCCCGTTGCAGGGGCCCCAACGAGAATTCTGTTCCCGTTGTGACGGTTTCAGGCGGCAACCTTGAGGCCGACGGAAGAAGTCAGCCGACTCCTAAACGCCTACGTCGCCGCCATTCTGACTTCTGACTCCTGACTTCCTCGACTCCCATATCCCGCAGGGATATCAAGGGGTGCGTCCGAAAGTGATGTTGATGTACTTGCTGAATGAAAGGAATCAGCTCGGGTAATGACTCGCTCACCCGATAG